>Ga0315315_10000163_pt1 | contig 50796 bp, 62 predicted proteins | sample M140m3416metaG_FD_203699 | JGI IMG/M metagenome (GOLD analysis project Ga0315315, IMG submission 203699) | Ammonia-oxidizing marine archaeal communities from Monterey Bay, California, United States - M1 40m 3416 | ecosystem: Environmental > Aquatic > Marine > Intertidal zone | place: USA...
TATCACATTCAAGGAAACTGCTATCGAATGCGTGGACAGATTGAGACGTGAGTTAGCGGAGTTGAAACGCGAGAACGAACACCTTACGCGGGACCGTAATGTGTTTCGTAACAGTACACTTGCTAGGCGCGAAGAAGCCTTCGCCGCATTTGGGAAGATGCCCTTCTTGCTCGACTGGGTAGAGTCCATCGCCGAAGATGTTCTGAAGTTGAGATCCGAAGATTATCTGGATCAACAGGATGTTGATAACTCGATTGAGGAGTTTATTGGCGATTCGGATTTGATAAGCCAAAGCGAAATTGAAAGTTTAATTGAGTTTTCGATTGATGAAGCTAAAGAAGAAGCGCAGACTATCGCCACGGATTCGATACAAGAAATGATTGATGAATCCATTAGGGGCATTGAGCTAGTAACCGAAATCTCCTATTGAAAACGCGCCACTATTTAAAGCCCGCCACGTGCGGGTTTTTTTTTGCTTATTTATTAAACTGGCAATAATCCCATACTTCTCTATAATATAACTTCAACTAACGAAAAAAGGCTTTTACATGTACCCTAAAAAATTACTCGATACTAACGCGGGAAACTTGAAAATTAAGAAAACCCAAAAACTGAATGGTGCGGTTCGTATCGCCGGCCTTTCTATGTATCCCGATGATATTTTGTGCCCGTGGTCAAACGTTGCGAACTGTCGCAACCTTTGCCTAAAAAGTGCGGGGCGTGGACGTTTTGAGAATGTGAAAGACGCACGAATAGCGAAAAAGGATTATTACCACGAAGCGCAAGAAACTTTCCTTGATCAACTACGCCGTGAACTATTTAACTTCATCAAGGTTTGCAAGCGCGACAATGTCCAACCAGTGGCGCGGTTAAATGTTTTAAGCGATGTTGCATTTGAACGCCACGAGATCCCGCAAGAATTCCCCGAACTGTTTATGTACGATTATACGAAGACGGCGCATCGTCTAGGTAAAACGCCGGACAATTATTCGTTAATGTTTAGCTACAGCGCGGAACCTGAATATCAAGCCAGTGTACGCAAGGCATTAAGAACCGATGTTCCGTTGGCCGTGGTTTTTGATAAGGTGCCAGTTGGCGAAACGTTTTTAGATCGTGAAATTATAGACGGCGATCAGTCCGACTTATTGAACGTGCAAGCGGGACCGGTCATCGTCGGACTAAAGTACAAAATAACGGATGCTGACCAGTCGGACATAGATAGCAGCCGCTTTATAGTTCGCGCCGCTTAGTCGCTTCCGATCTCTTAGGCCCGCCGCCGTGCGGGCTTTTTTTTGCCCGTTGTTTTTAGCAGTTAAACCGGCGGCCCGCCGCCGCCCGCCCGATGCCCGAAACCTATGGACCTTAAAACATGGACGCGGGTCCGTGGTCCGTGGTCCGTGGTTCGTAGTTACTGGACCGTGAACCGTGAACCGTTCGCCGTTCGGGTTGGTCCTTGGTCTTAAATTCCCGTCGGGTCCCCCGACAATCGAGGCTATTCGACCACGAGCAAATCGCCAAAATCCGCAATTTTCGCCACGCCGACCCGCCGTCGCCAAGCGAGTACAAGGGCCATGTTTTTCGCAAATAATCACCAGAAAAATGATATGGTCCTTGACCCGCGATTAACTATCTTATTAAATCGTGTAAAGTCGCATACTTTAGGGTCCCCCGATGGATGTAGAGGTCAGTGAGCAAGAACTCAAATTGCAACTGCGTTTGGCACAACTTGAGAAGAACGAGGCGTGTAAAAACGAGTTTTTAATTTTTGTAAAAAATATGTGGCCTGACTTTATTGCGGGTCGTCACCATCAGATTATTGCTGAAAAGTTGGAGCGCGTGGCCCGTGGTGAGTTGAAGCGTTTAATTATTAACATGGCTCCACGGCACACGAAAAGTGAGTTTGCGTCTTTTCTTTTTCCGGCTTGGATGATGGGCCGTAATCCGCGCATGAAGATCATTCAGGCAACGCATACGACGGAGCTTGCGGTTAACTTTGGTCGTAAGACTAAGAACCTTTTGGATTCGGACGAGTACAAAGAAATTTTTTCAGAAGTAAAGTTAGCGGCTGACAGTAAAGCATCTGGTCGGTGGGACACGAGTTCTGGTGGTATGTACTATGCCGTGGGCGTTGGTTCTAACCTCGCGGGTCGTGGTGGTGATCTGATTATTATTGACGATCCGCATTCGGAGCAAACGGCGATGTCGGCTTCTGGGTTTGATGATGCGTGGGATTGGTATACGGGTGGTCCCCGGCAGCGGTTACAGCCCGGTGGTTCGATTGTGCTGGTGCAAACGCGCTGGTCGGAGAAGGATATGACCGGGCAGTTGTTACGTGCGATGGCAAAAGATCCGATGGCCGATCAGTGGGAAATTGTGGAGTTACCGGCTATTTTTGAGGATGATACCCCGTGTTGGCCTGAGTTCTGGAGTCTTGATGATTTGAACGCGGTTCGCGCATCAATACCGTTGAACAAATGGAACGCGCAGTATCAGCAGAATCCGACTGGCGAAGAGAGTGCGATTATCAAACGCGAGTGGTGGCAGTTGTGGGAGAACGATGATGTTCCCAATCTGCAATACGTGATCCAGAGTTATGATACGGCGTTCAGTAAGCGGGAGACAGCAGACTATAGTGCGATTACGACATGGGGTGTTTTTTACCCAAACGAGTCAGGGACCCCCGGATTAATTTTACTGGATAGTAAAAAAGGTCGATGGGATTTTCCAGAGCTTAAACAAATGGCATTTGATGAGTATAAGTTTTGGGACCCCGACACCGTAATTGTTGAGGCCAAGGCCAGTGGTACGCCGTTGACGCAAGAAATGCGGCAGATGGGAATACCGGTGGTAAACTTTACGCCATCTAGGGGTAATGATAAGATCACAAGGGTTCATTCTGTGTCTCCCTTATTTGAGGCGGGTATGGTATGGTGTCCCGATACCACTTTTGCAGAAGAATTAATTGAAGAAGTTGCGGCGTTTCCCAACGGAGAGCATGACGATTTGGTTGATAGCATGACTCAGGCGCTGATGCGCTATCGGCAGGGTAATTTTGTTCGGTTACCAAGTGATGATTGGGATGAAGGAGCGGAGTCTATAAAAATGAAAATGTATTACTGATATGGCTGATCCGTACATTCAAAATTTAATGCAAGATTTTGCTCGTATAGGCAGAGGTCCCATGCCCAGCCCTGCTCAAATGACGCAAGTTGCTTCACAGATGACGGGCATTGGTGGTCTTTTGGACATGGCTGGCATGATGCCGGAGATGCCGGAAAAAGGCACCACTATGATGGAAATGGTGCAAAGTGGTAATCGCAACCCGTCCTTTTTACAGAATTTGCGCGAAGAAAACTATCTTGATGCAGGGTTACAGGCAGCAGGGGCTATCCCTGTGGTTGGTCTGCCAATAAAAACAATTTCTCGTGTAAGAAGAGCAGAAAAAGCATTAGGGGACCCCTCTTTATATAACCAAAAAGAATATCAAGAACGTGTTAAATACCTGTCTGGTCAGTTTTTTGATGAAGATCAGAAAAATTTAGCAGAAAACGCAGTTTCGCGTATCGCGGAGGAAGGTCAGGATAAGTCTTTAATACCGTTGAATATCCAATCCGCAGAGGATTTAAAGAAAAGCCCTTATCTTCAAGCGCCTGTAGAGGCTTTTAATAGTAACAAAGTACAATCCCTGTTGGATCAGGGGCGTATTACTCCAGAAGAAGCTGCTGCAATAAGGTATGAAAAAGCCCCAAGAAGAGCGCGATATGAACAACAACAAAATATTTTATTGCAAGACCCTGAATATAAGCTTCTTCAAGATCCCGATGCCACAGGTATAGAAACGTTACCCACGGACAAAGGCACACTAACCATGAAAGATAAAAATACTGAAAGAAAAGACGCTGCGTTAAGCAAACAAATGAGAGATGCGGGGTTGCCGGTCAACTCTATTGAAGATGCCGCCGACATTGAACCTGAAATAAAAGAGCAACTTGATATAATACTTGATCGCACAGACCCAGAGGGGTGATGTATGGCAGAAGAAGAAAGAGGCCGTGGCTCGTTGATGGACAACAATGTTCCATCCCAACTGGATGAAGCAGACTTAGAAGCAGAATTAGAGATAGAGGTACCGGATTCTCAAACACCCTTGGTGAACCTAAGTGAGATTGAAGGGGAACCTGCGATTGAAATTATTATGGAAGAAGATGGTGGGGTCACAGTCGATTTTGACCCGACCGATGATCGCGGCACCAGCGACGATTTCTATGCCAACCTAGCCGAAGAAATACCAGACAGGGATCTGGGAGCGATTGCCAGCAACATGCTGGAACAGTTTGATGCCAACAAAGCTGGTCGCCAAGATTGGGAAGATGCGTACGCTAACGGATTGGAACTTCTTGGTTTTAATTACGAAGAGCGCGAACAACCGTTTCGAGGCTCCAGCGGGGTGACTCATCCCCTGTTAGCGGAGGCTGCAACGCAGTTTCAGGCACAGGCTTTCAATGAATTACTACCTTCTCGTGGCCCTGTAAAAACAGAGGTCATGGGCGAAGAAACACTGGACAAAAAAGACCAAGCACGTCGAGTCCAGCAGTTTATGAATTATTACATTACGTCTGTCATGGAGGATTACACCCCCGACATGGACCAGATGTTGTTCTATTTGCCGCTTGCAGGTAGTACCTTCAAGAAGATTTATTACGATGAGGCAATGGGCCGTTGTGTTAGCAAATTTGTACCGGCAGAAAACCTTGTTGTGCCCTACGAAACGTCGGATTTAGACACTTGCGAGAACATTACGCAGGTTGTTCGCATGTCTTTGAACGATCTAAAGAAGAAACAGCTTGCTGGACAGTACCGTGATATCGAGGTATTACCGGCACAAGGCTCAATTGACGAGGTTCGTAAGGAAATTGACTACGTTGATGGGGTTGAACCCAGTAATTATGACTATGATTGCACGGTTTTAGAGGTTCATGCCAATCTAGACCTCGAAGGATACGAAGATGTAGACGAAGACGGGGAACCTACTGGCATTAAAATACCCTATATTGTGACAATATCGGAAGATAACGGTCAAATCCTGTCAATTCGTAGAAATTACGCTGAAGATGACGAATTAAAGAAGAAAATACAATATTTTGTGCATTATAAGTTCCTTCCGGGCTTTGGCTTTTATGGCTTGGGACTCATTCACACGATTGGCGGTCTTTCTCGCACGGCAACAGCGGCTTTACGGCAACTAATTGACGCAGGTACGCTTAGTAATCTGCCAGCAGGGTTCAAGGCCCGTGGCCTACGGATCAGGGACGACGATGATCCCCTCCAGCCCGGTGAATTCAGGGATGTAGACGCTCCCGGCGGTGCTATTCGCGATAGTTTGATGCCGTTGCCCTTCAAGGGACCCGATCCCACCCTGTTTCAGCTATTAGGCTTTGTAGTTCAGGCTGGTCAGCGATTTGCCACCATTACCGACATGAAAATTGGTGAGGGTAATCAATCAGCGGCTGTTGGTACAACGATGGCGATGATTGAGCAAGGCTCTAGGGTGATGAGTGCTGTTCATAAACGCTTACATTACGCCATGCGGATTGAATTTAGGATTCTGGCGCGGGTCATGGGCGAAAGTTTGCCTCCTGAGTACCCTTATGCGGTAGCCGGGGCAGATCGTAGTATTATGGCAGAGGATTTTGATGACCGCATTGATGTGATTCCGGTCAGTAATCCGAATACGTTTAGTCAGGCACAACGGATTGCTTTGGCACAAAGTAAGTTGCAGCTTGCAACGGCTGCGCCTGATTTGCATAACCTTCACGAAGTATACCGTGATATGTATGAGGCGTTGGGTGTAACCGATATTGATCGGATTATGAAGGCTATTCCCGACCCACGGCCCACGGACCCTGCACAAGAAAACATCAACGCACTGAACATGCTGGAGTTGAAAGCATTTGAGGGTCAGGATCATCAGGCACACATTACCGCGCATTTGATTTTTGGTAGTTCTCCAATGGTGGCGAACTTACCGGCAGTTGCTATACAGCTACAGAAACACGTCATGGAGCATGTTAAGCTGGCGGCTCGTGAAAGAGCGGCAGTTGCGTACATGCAGAAAGTGACGGAACGCGAGGGTCAACCAATGACTCCAGAAGAAATGCTTCAAGTAGAGGCGTTGACCGCGCAGTTTGTTGCAGAGGGTATGCAACAGGTTCAACAACTTTCTCAGCAGTTGTCAGGGGCAGGTCAACAAGGTCCCGATCCGTTGATTGCACTGAAAGAGCAGGAATTACAGCTACGAGCGCAGCGTGATCAGGCCGATGCTCAGATAGATCAATCTAAGGTTCAGCTTGATGCAGAGACTATCGCTATGCGGGATCGACAATTTAATCAGCGTTTGGATTCGCAAGAAGCGCAAACTGCGGCTAGAATAGCAGCAGCAAGAGAACGTGAACTTCTGAAACAACAAGGGCGTTAATATGGCTAGAACAGTAAAAATAGTAACGAACACCCCTACCAACTCTCCTGCCGCTGTTCCGTATGCGGATATTAAGGGTCAAGGTAGGATTCCTTACGGCACTGCAAAAGATGTTGCAATTCCGAAAACTATGAAGAAAATGACTGCTAGAGGTATGGGCGCTGCTGTAAAAGGTGGTGGCTACATGGGTTACTCATAAGGTCTTATTATGGCGGTTGCTAGAGCAAATCAGGGTGTAGGTTCTTTATTTAACCCGGACAACTACACACAGGCTCGTCCTTATGCTGGAGATCCTTTTCGGGGGCTTCCTCCTAAAACAATTTCTGGGCCTTTTGGTGATATGGAAGTTCCCATCACTTATGAAGGGACCACTTACGGCGGCTCCGGTAATACGTTTGACTCTCAGGGCAACGTATCGGGGACAATGCCTTTACAACCAGTACCAGTAACCGTTGTAGAAGATCCCAGTGTATCGTATGGAGATGTACCAATTCCTTCTATATTTGGTGAGGGCGGCTACCAGCCTTCAACTAGCGTTGATCCAAACCAAGGAATAAGTGGAGGCGGGGGTCAATTGCCGATGCAAACCACTCCTTTACCACTCAATGAAATCTACCCTAGTGTAGTTGACCCCGTTGTACGCGACCCGGTATTCCCGTCTTACGATATGGTTAGTGCTCCCCCAATGAACCCGTTTCCTACGCCAGTTGATCCTGTTCAGGCTCCGCCAACAAGTCCTTTGAGTCCAGAGCCTCCTGATTACGGTATAAATCCGCCTTTTATGCCAGCGCCATTTGAGCCTTATTCTCCGCTGCAACAAGGCATAGGTTCGATTGGTGAAAGTTATGTTCTCGATATGTCGCAACCCAACCCGCAACAAGTAATGACAAGTGCTGGTCAACCGCAACCTCAACTAATAGATTTTAATACAGGTCGGCCTGAATTGGTGCAGATGGACCGCCCAGACAATTTTATGGATGTAGTAGACACTCAAATATACCGACCGAAGAACGCACCCGCATATGACCCCAGAAAATTTGGAAGTATCGTCGTACGTGACTAATGGCTAAAGAAAAAGACTCAAGACTGAAACGAGCAGGGGTGACCGGGTACAACAAGCCGAAACGTACTCCTAACCATCCGACAAAAAGTCATGTTGTCGTGGCAAAAGTAGGAGATAAAGTAAAAACCATCCGTTTTGGTCAACAGGGTGTGCGAGGAGCAGGTAAGAACCCAAAGTCAAAAAAAGATAAGGCAAGAAGAAAATCATATTACGCAAGGCACAACGCCCAAGATCCGAATCCATCAAAGCTTTCAGCACGGTATTGGTCACACAAGGTAAAGTGGTGATTAAAAATGCCTCCTGTAGATGAAGCCATATCTCGTATTAATAGCCACGAAAAAGAATGTTCATTGCGCTACCAAAACATTGAACAACGCTTAGAGTCTGGATCAAAAAAATTTGATAAGTTGGAATTAATGTTGTGGGGGGTTTACCCTTTTATCATTACAGTAGTAGCTGTTTTTAAATGGATGTAATTTAACATGGCAAAAAAACTACAACCAACCAGCAAATATGAAAAATATGATTTAGATGGTGATGGTGAGATAACTGACGAAGAACTGGAACGCCATCAACAATTTGTGGAACTGGAATTACGGGAAGAAAAAGCTGACAGCCAAAAACAAATGGCTTGGGTTGCTATGATTAGCATGGTGTTATTTTCTGTTTTTCTAATGCTTCCAGCAATGCCTGATTCAAGGGTGCAAGCACTTTCTGATTTACTAGGTCTGTTCTATATTGCACAGGCTTCAATTGTGGCTGCTTATTTTGGAGCCACGGCTTTTATGAGTAGACGATAAGGAACCTGCTATGTTGGACAAACTGATTGGCCCCGTCACCGGATTGTTAGATAAGTTTGTAGAAGACAAAGACCAGAAAAACGCTTTGGCGCACGAAATTGCTACGATGGCGGAAAAACAGGCGCACGACGCTGCATTAGCTCAAATAGAGGTAAATAAGCTTGAGGCCCAAGGTAACTGGTTTCAATCATCTTGGAGGCCCTTAGTCGGTTGGGTTTGTGCAATTGCTTTCGGATGGCACTTTGTTTTTCAACCTCTTTTAATATTTATACTAAGCTATGCAGGTCAGGAAATACCGGATCTACCAGACTTTGATATGTCTTCTCTTCTTACCGTTTTGGGCGGATTACTAGGACTTGGGTCTTTACGCAGTTTTGAAAAGTATAAAGGAGTGTCAAAATAAAATGATCCAGTGGTTTAAAAACATAGGTTTAAAATTATTCCCTAAGAAAGAATTTGATTTAGTTCGAGCCAGAGATGACCAAGGTCGTTTTGTTGGGGACGATGAATCAACTCCCGATGTTAACGAAGCTTTTGTAAAAGTTCCACGTGAAACATCTGAGAAAAAATGAAGAAAGTATGGTAGCCTTTATCTTATATTTTTTGGAGATGGGATGAAAACCAGTGCAGAAGGGATTGCTCTTATTAAAAAATTTGAAGGATGTGAACTTCAGGCTTATCAATGCAGCGCGTCCGTATGGACGATTGGTTTTGGACACACTTCAGGTGTGGAAGAAGGACATACCTGTACAAAAGACGAAGCTGAGAGTTTTTTACAGGACGATCTCGAAGAGTTTGAAAGCACAATCGCAAGACTTGTTGACATACCTCTCAAACAAAATGAATTTGATGCGCTCGTTTCTTGGGTCTACAATCTTGGTGGAACTAACTTACGGGAGTCTACTTTGCTCAAGCGTATTAACGACGATAGTGATACTAGCAGGGCTGATATTCCTTACCAGATAAAACGTTGGAACCGCGCAAGTGGTAAAGTTTTAGATGGGCTGGTGCGAAGAAGAGAGGCAGAAGCTTTGTTGTGGCAAGGAGAGGACTGGACCACAGTATAAGTTATTGTACATATAGGATTTGATCAGATAAAATCTGACGATCCAAGATTATATGTGTAAATATAAGAATGAATGAGATAGATGCTGCTTCGGCAGTCTTTTCAATAACTAGAGATCGTAGGCAAGCTGTTATTGATTTGTTAATTTACGGAAACGTAAAATCTATGGAGCAATATCGTGAGCTTATGGGTAATTTACAAACCCTAAATCATGTGGATCAGGAGTTAAAAGCCCTGCTAGAAAAACAGGAGCAAGACCATGAGTAAGTCAGAAATAGACCTTTCTGCGGCCCCAAGCGCAAACTTTCAAATAAAAAGTGAAGCAAAAACGTTGGAAGACGTTTATCAAGAAAGCCCTTATCTAAGACCTGAAAATATAGGTGAAACCTTGTTGGAAAGGTTGCCCTCACCTACTGGATGGAGAATATTAATTCTTCCGTATAGAGGGGTGGGCAAGACATCTGGGGGAATTGCTTTACCTAAAGAATCTGTCGAACAACAACACGTTTCCACGCAAGTAGGATATGTTTTGAAAGTCGGTGATTTAGCTTACAAAGATCCCGAAAAGTTTCCTGTAGGTCCGTGGTGTAAAGAAAAAGATTGGGTGATGTTTGCCCGTTATGCCGGGTCAAGGTTTTCTATCGATGGGGGAGAGGTAAGAATTTTAAATGATGATGAAATTCTTGCAAGAATTTCAGACCCAGAAGATGTCAAACATTATTAGAGGTGACTTATGAGTGTTGAAAATACAAACCAACAAGTAGAACTAGAACTAGACGATCAAGAAGCTGTAGTTGAAGTAGCCTCTACTGACGAAGAAGGTACTGAAGAAAGTTTTGAAGGAACTACAGAAGATCAATTTGATAAGGCTGATACAGCCACGCAAAAACGGATAAACCGTTTGACTAAAAAAATGCGTGAGGCAGAGCGCCGCGAAGCTGAAGCACTAAACTATGCCAAACAAGTTCAAGAAGAGTCTCAACAAATAAAAACTCGTATGAACAGTTTGGATAGTCATTATGTTAACGAGTTTAGTAATAGAGTAACCACTCAACAACAGCAAGCTGAAGAAGCCATGCAACGTGCTTTGGATGTTGGCGATACAAAAGCGGCGGTAGAAGCTCAACGGCACATAACTTCTCTGGCTATTGAAAATGATCGCGCTCAACAAGCTAAAGTCCAACAAGAAAGATATCAGAAACAACTTGAAGCCCAACAACAGGCGCAAGTTAATCAACCAATGCCTCAACAACAACCTCAACCAAAAAGGCCCGACCCTAAAGCAGAACAATGGGCCGTAAAAAACGATTGGTTTGGTCAAGATGAAGCTATGACGTATGCGGCTTTTGGTATACACAAAAAGTTAGTCGAAGAAGAGGGGTTTGACCCGCAGACAGATGATTACTATAATGAATTAGATCGGAGAGTCACAGAAGAGTTTCCGCATAAGTTTAAAGACCAGAACCGCCGTCCAGCCCAGACAGTGGCTTCTGCTAGTAGACAAACAACAGGGCGCAGTGGGAAAAGACAGGTTAGACTCACCCCTAGCCAAATTGCAATAGCAAAAAAATTGGGTGTGCCGCTTGAAGAATACGCGAAATACGTGAAGGAGTAAGGATATGAGTGAAGAAAACAATACAGTTGATGCGCCTATCAAAAGAACTTCTCGCGCTAATAATACTAGAGACAAAAAGGCTATGCGTAAGCCTTGGAGTCCACCATCTATGTTAGATGCACCACCTGCGCCTGATGGGTATAAACACCGCTGGATTCGTGATGAAGTCCGTGGTTTTAATGATACCAAGAACATCAGTGCAAGATTGAGAGAGGGCTGGGAGTTAGTTCGTTCTGACGAATATCCAGACTTTGAAGCCCCTGTTGTCGAATCAGGTAGATACCAAGGTGTGTTTGGAGTAGGTGGGTTGCTTCTTGCAAGAATGCCTTTAGAAACAATAGCTGAAAGAACTGCATATTTTAATTCAAAAAATGCAGATCAAATGGAAGCTGTAGATTCAGACATGCTGCGAGAAAATTCACACTCAACTATGACGATTTCAAAACCAGATCGTCAATCTCGTGTAACTTTTGGCGGTCCACGTAAGTCGTGATGACCGTTATTTATTGGAGGAAGTAAAATGGCTAATAGCAACACTGCCTTTGGTCTTCGTCCTGTCGGAATTGTTGGAAGTGGCGTAAACTCTACTGGAGTAACTGAGTATGAGATTGCCTCTAACAATACCAATGCTATATATCAATACGGTATTTGTGTACCTCTTGCTGCGGGTGTAATAGCCCATGCAGGAGCTACCGATGGCGGAACGACGCAAGCATTGGGTGTTCTGATGGGCGTACAGTACCAAGATTCTGTACAAAAAAAACCTGTTTGGCTTAACTACTGGCCCGGTTCTGGATCGGTAAGCGTTGATACAAATTTCCCTGTAAAAGCGTTTGTAGCAGATGACCCGATGCAAATTTTTAAAGTAGCAAGCGATGCGTCTTTAACAGACAGATCAACCGCGCAAGCGGCTGTTTTCGCTAATGCTTCTTTAGGAACTTCTGCAAGAACTGGAAGTGATAACACAGGCGTTTCAAACTCTGCACTTGGCGTGAGCACAATAGCAACTACTGCAACTTTACCCTTAAGAATTGTCGGCATAGCTGATGAGGCTGCAAACCGCGATTTTGCGGCTGCGGGTATCCCTGTATTGGTTCGTCTTAACGCTCATTTTAATTCATCCACGAGCCGTTTCGATTCGCAAACCACTGCGACATCGACGGGCATTTAAGGAGGCTGACTAATGGCAATTTCAAGATCGCAATTAGCGAAAGAGCTAGAACCCGGCCTCAATGCGCTGTTCGGTTTAGAGTATGATCGCTACGAAAATGAGCATTCTGAAATCTTTGAAGAGGAGTCTTCGGACAGAGCCTTTGAAGAAGAAGTTATGTTAGGTGGTTTCGCAACCGCACCCGTTAAAAGTGAAGGTGGAACAATTAGCTTTGACGACGCGCAAGAAACCTACACTGCAAGATATACGCATGAGACTATCGCTCTTGCTTTCTCAATTACTGAGGAAGCTATTGAAGATAATCTTTATGATCGTCTTGCTTCAAGGTATACAAAGGCATTGGCACGATCAATGGCTACTACAAAGCAAATAAAAGCGGCTGCTATTCTTAACAACGCTTTTTCTACCAGTGATGGCTTTGCTTTAGGTGATGGCGCGGCTTTATGCTCTGCTTCTCACCCTTCCTTGTCAGGTAATCAACGTAACGTATTAACAATTTCTGCGGATCTCAACGAGACTTCGCTTGAGCAAATGTTGATCGATATTGCTGGTTTTACCGACGAGCGTGGCCTCAAGATCGCAGTTCGTGGAATGAAACTTATTATTCCTAAAGAACTCCAGTTCATTGCAGAAAGAATTATTAATTCTAATCTGCGACCCGGAACTGCTGACAATGACATTAACGCAAACAAGGCAATGGGTATGCTTCCTGAAGGTGCGGTAGTTAATCACTTCCTCACTGACACAGACGCATTCTTCATTAAAACTGATGCGCCAAATGGTTTCAAATACTTCAACCGTTCGCCTATTAAAACGGCAATGGAAGGAGACTTTGATACTGGCAACATGCGTTTCAAAGCCCGTGAGCGTTACTCGTTCGGCGTTTCCGATTGGAGATCAGTGATCGGTACACCGGGAGCTTAATTTGCTCTCTATTGAAAAAGGCGGCGCTTGCCGCCTTTTTTATTTTGCGTTATAGTTTGATTTCCTGACAGCCCATTGGGGGCTGACTAAAGCCAAGACAGGAGCTACAAATGGCTGTTCATTTTACCGGACCTATCCTTTTTGCAGGTAAAAACGGAGACCGTAAATGGTTTGAAAACCTGCCCGTTGACAAAAACCCCGATTACTTAGTCTACATGGACGACTTTACTGGTGTTACTTTAGACACTACTAATGATTGGACTGTAGTGAAAGATTCTAGTGCCACTGCTGCTATTGGAGCAGATTTACTAAATGGCACCGTGGTTCTGACTTCTCAAGCCACAACTGATAACGATGGAGCTTCCCTACAAGGCAACGAAATATATGCTTTGTCCTCGTCAAGAGATATTTGGTTTGAAACAAAACTGTTCATTACAGATGCAGAAGGCGATGCGATGGACGTTTGTGTTGGTCTGACCGTTAATTTTGCTACTAATCCAGAAGCCATGTTAACCGCAGCCGACAGAATTGTTTTCCAAATTGATGATGGCGACAGTAATATTGACTGTGTAACAGAAAAAGACGGCACCGCAACCACAACAGACTCTGGAGTGGATATAGTAAGCGGTACTTACGTTACGCTTGGTTTCCACGTAAAAGGCACAGGTTCAGTTGAATTTTTTGTAAACAGAAACCTTGTAGCCACGCACACAGCTAATCTTCCCGATGATGAGAATTTAACAATCGGGGCTATGGAATTGTCTGGGTCTGCGACTGGAACTAAATCCATGACTGTTGATTATTTATATACAGCACAAAATCGTTGAGGTGATTAGTGATGGTTGCAAAATCTAGTGAAACTAAGAAAACAACCAAGCCGAAAGCTAAAGCTAAAGCTAAAACAAGTTCTACGGTAGCACTTCCCCCAGAGGGTAGTGCTGCTCGTAAAGCTATGATTTTACGTGGAGAAATAGAGGAATAACCGATGGCAGGTTCAGACGTAAAAGCAGTTTTTATAACTGCTGACACAAATGCAGTGGACGCTGCTTCTGTAGCAGCCGCCGCCCGTCCCAATACTGATTTTACAATAGATGGCACGGACACCGATGGTGGGGTAGCTACTTTTGCCGCAGGACGGCTAATTACCTGTACGACAGCCGGGACAGGTGATAATGGTAAAACTGTTACTTTGACAGGCACGGACGTAAACGGCGATTCCCAAACAGAAGTCATTACGCTTTCTGGAGCAGCTACTGCTCACTCCGGTACGAAATATTTTAAGACCATAACTGCGGCGGCGGCTTCGTCGCAACCTGCGGCTAATGTTTCTATTGGAATGGCGGCGGGAGCAGCAGATGTTATTTTTGCGGGAAGATCGCGCTTAAAAGGTGCTTATATTGTTAATTCTGGTACAGACGGTACTTTGGATTTTTTAACAACGTCGCCAACAGGCACCTCTGTAATGAAGCTGGGCACTGTTGCTAGTGCTACCGTTACACGAGATGTGCATATCCCTGAAGAGGGGATTTTGTTTACGGACGGGGTGTATATTCAGTACACCGTAGCTACTTTTACTACTATTACCGCTTTCCATGCTTAATGGAACGTACCGTAAAAATAGGTCCGAAACCAAAAACCCCGAAGGTTACTTACTTTCGCAAAGGGGGAAAGGTTTCTTCTAAATCAAAAGGCAGTAAAATTTGCCCTGAAGGTAAAGCGTGGGCTAAAAGAACTTTTGATACTTATCCTTCTGCTTATGCAAATTTAGCGGCCTCCAAGTATTGCAAGGACCCTAATTACGCAAAAAAAGCAAAAGGTGGTAAACGTAAAGGAAAGTAAAATGGCACAATATACAAAAGACTTAAATAAAGTGATTGCAGGTTTGAAAAAAGCCTCAAAACTTCATTTAGGTCAAGCCAAGGTTTTAGAAAAGATGAAAAAAGATCAAGCAAAAGAGAAGCAAGCCTCGCGACGTAAACGGAAGTAAATTGTTGTGGGCGAGTTAAAAAAATGGCTTGATCAAGATTGGGTCCGAATTGGAACAGATGGTTCTATCAAAGGGCCTTGTGGGACTTCTAAGAACAAAAAACGACCAGATAGATGTTTGCCTCGATCCAAAGCAGAATCTTTAACGAAAGCAGAAAGAGCGGCAACCGCTAAAAAGAAAAAGAAATCTAAACAAAAAGTAGTTTCTAATACAAAAGCGGCAAAAGTTGAGAACATGAGAAAAGGGGGCTTAGTTGCAAGGGGTTGTGGTGCAATTTTGCCAAATCGTAGGAAAGTAACTACGGGTTCAGTTTCAAGAGTGTGAGGTGGAAAAAATGGCTGGAAAAAAACCTAAGATGATGAGAAAAGGTGGCGCACCTAAGATGATGCGTAAAGGCGGTGCGTCTTATCCGAAAGGTATGAAAAAAGGTGGCGCTGTAAAGAAAAGCAAAAACGGCTCAAAAGGTGGAGCAATGACTGTTGCTAAAGCACGAGCGTTTTTGAAAGGCAAAGGGTATTCTGTAACTAAAACTTCTTAGAATGCCGTATTTAATAAGCAATATACCGCATTTTAATTGTTGGGTTAGAAGAGAGTTTACGTGTAATCACATGCGGCATCATGGAGATTATCTTCATGCAATGGCGATTGCTGTAAACACAATACCCGATAGAAGTTTAAGTTTTCAGGTGGTTTTTACCGGATGTGAAATAGATTCGGACGATGACGAACCAAACCTGCATGGTGGGGCAATGTGGGCAAGAATGCCCATACAGGCACTTGTTGCGGATATAGTAATGGATGAATGGCCCGAAAGAATGATAGATCATTTAGCACAACCGTGGGATTGCGAGTCGAGAAATCATGGCATAGTTGTGATGGATCGTGTAAGTAGTAGTCCTTGGGTTGCAAAAATTGATCACGAATTTTACTCTGCCAGATATATGTTTACCGTCGATTATACGGACCATGATATTGCGGATGATCCTGCCCAACATAAACAAAGCCATGTTATGTATATTACAGAGCCGGGAGCTTGGTACGGTAATATTGTGGCTTTGCCAAATAATAGAGTAAGGGCTACAAGCCCTGCTTTATGGGCTACTGGAGAGGGAGCACCTGATTTTCGCCCTAGCCAGACCACACATTCCGCAGAGGGGCATGAAAGCTATATGGACCCATCCATTGTATTTGACAACCTTTATCACGATAATGAGACAGAAGACGAATAGGATGCGGAAATGGCTACTTCTGGGACCACAGCTTTTGAACTAGATGTAAATGATTACATCGAAGAGGCGTATGAGCGTTGCGGCTTAGAGGCCCGGACAGGCTACGATTTAAAATCAGCCAGAAGGTCTTTAAATATTCTTTTTGCAGATTGGGCAAATAGAGGTTTGAACCAATGGACTATTACCCAACGCACACAAGCAGTAACCGCAGGTACTGCGTCTTACAATCTTGGAACGGATATTATAGATATTTTATCCGTAGTAGTAAGACGGGATAACACCGATATTTCTGCGGCAAGATTAAGCCGTAGTGAGTTTTTGAACATACCTAACAAAACTACGCAAGCAAGACCTAATCAGTTTTTCCTTAATAGACAAGTTACCCCTGTTTTAAATCTTTGGCCTACGCCAGAAAACAGTACAGATGTGGTTGTATATGATGCTTTAACCCGCATAGATGACGCAGGTAATTATACTAACACCGTAGACATGCCCTTCAGGTTTTTTCCTTGTCTTGCAGCGGGTTTGGCTTATTATATATCGGTTAAAAAAGCTCCTCAAAGAACACAATTGTTAAAAACAATTTATGAGGAAGAGTTTGATAGGGCGGCGAATGAAGATAGAGATAGAGCTTCTTTCAACATAACGCCAAACTATATGTACTTTAGGACTTAAAATGGCAAAGTATGCTTCAGGAAAACACGCTTACGCTATATCTGACCGATCTGGATTTCGATATCGGTACAAAGATATGCGTAAAGAGTGGACGGGCATGTTGGTTGGCAAAGATGAATACGAACCAAAACAACCACAATTAGGACCTTTTCGCTCTGATGTAGACCCTCAAGCTTTGCGAGATGCAAGACCAGATCGCACGGAGCCTTTAAAAGTGTTTGTAGGAGTCAGCACTGTGCCTGATCCAAGCCCTGTTTTACTTATTGCAAATGCTGTTGTAGGAGAAGTAACGGTGATTACCACATGAGCTTTACATACGCCCAACTAAAAACAGCTATTCAAGATTACACTGAATACGATGAGTCTGGTTTTGTTACTAATTTGCCAATTTTTATACGTCAAGCCGAAGAACGCATTCTTAAAAATGTTCAATTAAGTTTTTTTAGAAAAAACGCAACGGGTCTTTTGTCTTCAGGCAACAAATATTTAAATTGTCCCACAGATTTTTTAGCTCCCTATTCGTTATCTTTTATAAATTCATCAAGTGAGCATGTTTTTTTAGAGTTTAAAGACCCAAGTTTTATACAAACAATTAACCCTGATTCTTCTACCACAGGGTCGCCTAGATTTTATGCACAATTTGACGTAGACAACTTTATTATAGGACCTACTCCAAACGGTAATTTTAATGCAGAATTGCATTATCTTTATCGACCGGCTAGTTTGACAGCAGGGGCAGAGGGTGGCACAACATGGTTGAGCACAAACGCGGATGTTGCGTTGCTTTATGGTTGTTTATTGGAGGCGTATATTTACATGAAGGGAGAAGCAGATTTAATTTCTTTGTATGATAAACGTTTTTTGGAAGCTCTAAACGCTCTTAAAATGTTTGGTGAAGCAAAAGAAGTAACCGATGAATACATGACTGGTAAAGTAATAAGGCAGAAACAATAATGTTTGCAGTAAATTTAGATAATCAAGTTGGCTCTGTTGAAGTGAAAACTACTGAAAACAGAGGACACACACCAGAAGAATTAGCGTCTTTTGCTGTAAAAAAAATAATTGAAATTTCTGACGACACAGACCCTGTGTTGAAAGCACAGGCGCTTGCTTTTCAAGAAAGAATGTTTTGGGTAATTGTGCATACCGCAAGACAAGCAATATTAAGTGATCGCACGACGCTTGCAAACCAAGCAGAAAAACAAGGCCAAATTGAACTGGCAAACATCTTGAGGAAATTATAATGGCTATTACACAAGCAATGTGTACTTCTTTTAAACAAGAACTGTTACAAGGTGTACACAATTTTACGAACGGTAGCGGCGGCGGTACTACAACCTCTACGGGTACCGGTAACGCTTTTAAATTAGCTCTATATACCAGTAGTGCGACCTTGAGTGCCTCGACTACCGCTTTTACCGCTAGTAACGAAGCTTCTGGCACCGGATATAGCTCTGGAGGCGGAGCGTTGACTAACGTAACCCCAACAACGTCCAGCACAACAGCTTTGACAGATTTTGCTGATTTAACGTTTGGAAGCTCTTCTATTACCGCTAGAGGGGCCATGATCTACAACTCCAGCACAACAGCCGGTTCCGCTAATAGAGCAATTTTAATATTAGACTTTGGATCAGATAAAACGTCTTCTTCAGGAGATTTTACAATTCAATTTCCGACCGCAGATTCAAGCAGTGCAATAATCAGGATTGCGTGATGTCAAACGTTACTATTTTCTTTTCGGGTTATAACAGCATAACCCAAGGTTACAACGAGGGGGGCTATGAATCCGATGTAGCTTTTACCGCTTTGACCAGTGCGCTTGGCACGGCGACAGCTTTAGCAGGAGTGTTTGTTTCAGTATCTGGTGTAGCGGCAGTAACTTCAGAAGGGTCTGTAACAATTGTAAACGGGTCTGGTGCCACCATAGCATTGACGGGCATTGCTGCAACAAGTGGTCTTGGTTCGGTTAATATTTGGAGTTCAATAAACCCAGATCAAACACCTGATTGGACCAACGAAACTCCCTCACAATCTCCAAATTGGACAGAAATAGCGGCGTAGATTATGGCAGCAACTTATGTAAATAATTTAAGAGTAGCGGAACCCGCAGATGGCGATGCTGATTGGGGGACTACGACAAATGCCTCCTTAGAGTTGATTGGTGAAGCTCTTGGTATTGGAGAAGAAGGCATTACAACCAATGCCGATACGCATACTTCTACTATAGCTGACGGGGCTACTGATCCAGCAAGAGCACTCCATCTAAAATATACAGGCACTTTGGATTCTGCTTGTACGATTTCGCTTGCCCCAAATACATTAAAGCGGGTGCAAATCATTGAAAATGCCACCAGCGGCAGTCAATCAATAATCATAAAACAAGGCTCTGGTGCGACAGTTACGATAACCAATGGCACAAAACGCATTGTGTATTTGGACGGGGCAGGATCTGGCGCAGCCGTAGTCGATGTCACCGCTGCCGCTTTTGGCTCACAAGCTTTCTATGTGCCATCAGGTTCGACAGGGAACAGACCAACGGGTGTTGCAGGAGCTTTTCGTTACAACAGTACGACAGGAGCTTTTGAAGGGTATACTGACGCTTGGGGCGATATTGGTGGTTCGGGTGCAACCAGTGTATCGCTTACGGAAGCGACAGGGAACGGCAGCACCACGGCATTTACGTTAACCACCGCACCGGGGTCAGAGAACAATACCCAAGTATTTATTGATGGTGTCTACCAAGAAAAAGGCACCTACGCTGTTTCTGGAACGACTTTAACTTTCAGCACGGCTCCTCCGAATGGAAGCAGTGTGGAGGTAACAGGGTTTTCAGAGTCTTCCGTAGGAACGCCCGGTGATGGCACAGTCACCACTGCAAAGTTAGCCACTGATGCAGTGACACAAGCAAAAATAGCCGATGACGCGGTAGGTGCAGACCAGTTAGCCGCCAGTGCTGTCGTCACGGCTTCTATTGTTGATGATAATGTGACCCAAGCTAAGATCGCAGATGATGCGGTAGGTGCAGACCAGTTAGCCGCCAGTGCGGTTGTCACAGCCTCTATCGTTGATGATAACGTCACCCAAGCAAAAATAGCCGATGATGCTGTGGGAGCAGATCAGTTGGCCGCCAGTGCGGTAGTTACAGCGTCTATAGTGGACGATGCCGTGACTCTTGCTAAGATGGCAACTGGAACTGATGGAAATTTAATTAGCTACGATGCGTCAGGTAATCCTGTAGCTGTGGCAACAGGTAGTGCAGGGCAACTTTTAACGTCTGCTGGAGCAGGTGCGCCTCCAACATTTTCTGATGCACCAGCAAGCGGCCCAAGTGTCGGTAAAGCATTTTTCATGGGACAATTATAATGGCAGTTAAAATATCAGGTGTAGACCTATCAGCAAATACTACAGCAAATATTGGACAGGCTGGCTCCAGTGGAGGTACTTATACTGTTCACATACTCAATCGCAGTTCAACTTCAGCGTTTGTGCAATTAGGTGTAGGAGATTCCTCTGCCACGTTTGCCAACGCTCAAAAGCTTTTAGAGAACACGCAGATTGGACCAGATGAGAGTATAAGTTTTTCTCCGGTAGTAGCAGGGGCTAGTGACTATGTTATTGGTAGAAGCACAGTCGCTAGTGTAAACATGGTTATGATGGGGTTTGATGAATAATGGCTGGCTTAACTAGATTAAAAGACCCAAAGAAAGCTCCTCTTTTTCCACAACCCGATACTTCTTTGGGCTTTTGGTCGGGCATGGGAAATGGAATAGGAGCCTACTATTTCTTCCCCGGATTTTCAGGAGGAACTGCTGGAAGATCAATTAGGGTTCAGTACAGCAGCACCACGGCTAATGTTTACCAGTACAACGCAGATGGATCAGAAGTGACAGATGGCGTTTGGAATGGCGGTATGACAATAGACGAAGCCTCTGGTTATGGTGAAACGGATAAGTGGGTTAACTTCTTCATGGACGATGCTGACAACAAACTTTATATTGTGACGCAAGATACAGGGACGAGTCCAAACACAATATATACGTCATCTGTTAACGAGGCCGGTACTGTTACTGAGATAGGAAATGCTCAGCTTGGAAATGCTAGTTTTAACAGCCTAGACTACTTTGGAGTCTATGGCCCTTCTATGTCCAGAGCAGGAGGAGATGGGTCAGGGGACATAGTGCTTACCAATGTACAGTCAGCAGGGGGCAATGCTGCGTCTGGAGTACCGTATCGCGGTGTTAAAATTACTGTATCTCTTTCAAATGGCAGTTTAACGTATTCAAATTTATTAGGGTCTACTTTTTCTACTACGCAACAAGTCCTGTATGGATATGGCTTGGTGGGGCCGACAGCAAATAACATTATCTGGATAACTTATTTTCCACAGGTAACTGCTAATCCCTCCGCAGGGCAAAATGGGCAACTAATAAATACTTCTACTGGTAAATTTGTTGCTTACGCTTTGTTTGGGATAGCGAATGAAATGCCGTGGGGTGCTAGTGCAATTAATACGGCAAGATGGCGAGGAAGATATTTTTTCCCTAATCGCAGTAGTATTTACGGTAAATCAAATGCCCCTTACTTGGAGGCTGATGTCCATAACTGGGTAGACGAAATGGCGGTGTATTATGGAATCTTATAGCTATGTAGAAGTAGGTCAATTAGGACAGTTGTCGTTCTCTTCCTCTGTTTGGCTTGATCTTTTAACAGAAACGGAGGCGTGTGCATTGTTCAGAAGCAGCACACAAATTATCGCTGATACCGCACTGTTAATGACCCACCGCGATGGGGAAGTCAATGTTGAAAGCACACGATTTAATGATGTGATGACAGCTTGTATTGCTGAAGACATCTTTACCAACGACAGAGTAGCTGAATTTAAGCGTGGGATAAGACGCTAATGGCGTTAACCAAAGTATCAAAAGAACTTTTTAATACAGATACTGTATTTGCAGTCGATTCGATTGGTGGTAAATACGGTAGTTCTTCTGCACCAATTAGCATTGCTGTCACGGTAGGCACGAAAACAGCCGCGCATCCGTACAACGGGGATGGTAGTAGTTTGGCTTACTTTTTAGATGGTATCGAAGCCCCTGCGCTACAACTCAATGGTGCCGACAATGTGACTTCTGATTCGGGGTATTACTACCGTTTCGATCAATCCGACAGCACGAACTCCACCCACCCGTTACGTTTTTACCTAGATGCGGATAAGACCACCGCGTATACATCAGGAGTAACGACTAATGGTACGGCAGGAAGCGCGGGAGCGTATACGCAGATTGACGTAGATGAAGACACCCCCAGCATTTTGTATTATCAGTGTTCTTCTCATGCTTACATGGGCAACTATGCACTTGTACCTGCTTCTAATGTAATCAATCACACAGAAGCCCTGATTAGTATGCCTACGGCAACTACTACGCTAGTAGGCACGGGTACAACAGATACGCTGACTAACAAGACGTTAACTACTCCTACGATCACAACACCTGTGGTCAATGCAGGTTTGCAGTTAAAAAACGGAGCTACGAGCGCAGGATTCATAGAGTTTTTTGAAGATTCCGATAACGGTACCAACAAAGTAACGCTTATCGGCCCTGCTGCTACAGCAGATATAACGCTCACGCTCCCTTCTAGTGATGGCGATGCAGACCAATTTTTGCAGACGAATGGTAGTGGAGTGTTAAGTTTTGCTTCAGCCGGGGGAGCTTATACAGCTTGGGCAATCAAGACAACTAACTACACAGCAAGTGCTGGCGATCAACTAGTGTGCAACCACGCAAGTACGGCGTTCACAATCACTCTGCCAGCAGGTTCTGCCAACGATACTGTGATAATTGCAAATGCAGGAGCAGCGTTGATAACTGTTGGGAGAAATGGAAGTCAGAAAATTAATAGCTCTGCTGAAAATGGCACACTGATTCAGGGCGCAAGCGTTCAACTAGTCTACGTTGATGACACTATTGGCTGGTTTGCAATCTAGGAGATTATAGATGGCAGTTTTAGGAAGCGACAATCAATCTATGCTTGAGCAAATTTTGCTCACTAACAGCCAAACATGGACTGTTGGCAGAACAGGTGTCATCCGGGTCATTGTAATTGGCGGTGGCGGCTCTGGGGCGGCAAGTGCTCCTAACGGGATAGCCACGGGAGGTGGTGCTGGAGGCTTGTCGGAGCAGATCATATCGGTAAAAGAAGGCGATACCTACACCGTCACAATCGGCGCTGGCGGGGCTAGTTCACAATCAAACTGGGCAACAGGCGCTAACGCTGTTGCAGGAAGCAACGGTGGCAACAGTCGTTTTGTCACTGCGTCAGGAACAACCGTTGATTTGAATGGAAACGGAGGCACAGGCGGGGCTGCAGTATATTCGTCCACATCAGCAGTGGCTGGTGGTGCTGGAGGAACAGCTAGTGGCGGTACAAGTAATCGTGTTGGCGGCGCAGGGGGTGCAATTGGGGCTGGTGCGAATAATGGTAGTGCAGCAACGGGTGGTGGTGCAGTAGCAATACGATCTGCTGTTGGTCACGCAGGTGGAGCAATTCCTGCCGCTATAGCCTCACAAGAACGAGCAACAGGGGGTGGCGGTATTGGAGGTGCTGGAGGTGCTTGCACAGGTACAACGGCTGGCGCAGTGGGAACTTCAGGCGGTGGTTCTGGTGGGCCAGCAGCTAGCGTCAGTGCTACACAGAATTCTAGTGCAGTTGGTTATCCAATCACAGGGGGCATCAGGCAGGGAGGTGCGCTTTCTCTAGCTGGGGCATCCGGTGGCATGAACTTTTCGGAGCTAACAACTAATGCCTCTCAGAAACGTGCCAGTAGTGATGGGTTATTTGGTACGTCCGAAGGGGCAGCGTTTCCCTCAAACATTCTTAATGTGTTTGGTGATGGCGGGACAGGCGTAGGAGGAACCTACGAGGTGGGGCCACGTTCTACAGGCGGTGCGGGTGCTGGAGGAGGTGCTTCTGCGGGAAATTATAACGAGTATGCCGATGCTACAGGCGGCATATTTGGAGGTGGTGGAGCCTTGTGTGCAGACTCTAGTGATGGCAATACTGCTGCGCTGAAAGGCAACGGCGGCCCTTTGGGTGGCGGTGGAGGTGCGGCAGCTTGCGCAGGGAACGAAGGAATGTTTAGTGGCGACGGTGGCAATGGGGTCGTTATAGTTCACTATCTGGCCTACGGTTAAGGAAAAAAGATGTCTAATAAATATATTATTAAAGATGCTGATGGCAACCAGATAAATTTTGTAGTTGGTTCAGAAGATTTTGTTAAAGATAATTTTAGCAGTTATGAACTTTGGGTTGATCCACAAGTGAACGAAATTAAACTGATAACTGCAAGACAGTGGCGGGATAGCGAGTTAGTAAGAACTGATGCGTTATCTGTGTTAACAGACCATCCACAAAAAACTGAAATTGCAGCGTATAGAACAGCATTAAGGGATTGGCCCAGTACCTCAGAATTCCCAGACACAAAGCCAACTTTAGGAAGCTAAGAGAATATAAAATGAAAATAGCAATGTTGGATAGCAATGACATAGTTTTAGCCATCAACGAACATCAATATCTTTTTCCTGATGTTTCTTTCCCAGAGAGCGGCCCTACGACCGATTGGATGGCAGCTAATAATGTTGTACCAGCAGTTACTTCACAGACTTATGATCCTTTAACACAAAAAAGTGTTTCTGTTATTCCTTATGTCAGTGCAGGGGTTGCCTACACAACAAAAATAGAAAGCCTAACAGAAAGTCAAAAGACCGTTATCAAGACCGATTCCAATGGTGCTGTAGCCGCAGCAAATAGAGCACAAAGAGATACCCTTTTAGCAGAAACCGATTGGATGGTTCTGAAAGCTACCGAAACAGGTGCTACACTCGCTGATGATTGGAAAACGTATAGGCAAGCGTTACGAGATTTACCACAACATGCAAACTGGCCGCATTTAAAAACGCCTGAAGTTTACGGTTCAGGTAATAATGATTGGCCCGTAAAACCAACGTAGGACAGGACTATGGCATCAACATATATTAACAACTTGCGCTTGGAAGAGATTGGAACGGGAGAAGCGTCAGGTACTTGGGGTACAAAAACCAATACTAACCTAAGTCTTATTGGTAAAGCTCTGGGTTATGCAACAGAAGCGGCTTTTGGTTCGGATGCTAATGCAACCACGACCGTGGCTGACGGAGCAGACGATGCTGCCCGTGCCATGTATTACAAGGTAACGAGCGGCGCAACGCTTACTACCACAAGACAATTAAGTATCGCACCTGACACTATTTCTCGTGTCATGCTGATAGAGAACGCCACCACCGGGTCGCAATCAATTACGATCAAACAAGGCTCTGGAGGCGGGGCCGCTGTCACCATCCCAACCGGCGCTGTCAAACTTGTTTTCTTAGATGGTGGGGGTAGTACCGCCATCGTAGAAGACGGTTTAGCGGGTCTTGATTTGACAGGCACCACTACAGCAGTAAATGTAACCGCTAGTGGAACAGTGACCACGGCCAACGTGACAGTCAGTGGTATTGTCAGTGTTGCTGATGGGTCAGCCGGTGCGCCGTCAATTACCAATACGGGCGATACAAACTGTGGTTTGTTTTTCTCTGCCGCAGATACGCTTTCGTTTACAGCCGGTGGCACTGCACAAGTTAATTTTTCTGACGGGTTGATAGCACCAGAAACTACTAATGATGTTGATCTAGGCTCTGCAAGCAAAAAGTTCAAAGACGCTTATTTTGATGGTAGCGTCACCACGGATCAAGTAGACATTTTGGCAGAGGGGGATTTACGGTTACAAGATGCTTCTGGAGGAGAATATGTTGCTTTAGAAGCTCCTGCTACCATAGGTTCTAGCTACACGTTGCAATTACCTGCCGCAGACGGCTCAAGTGGGCAGACGCTTACAACGAATGGTTCGGGGGTGTTGTCTTTTTCGACCATTGCTTCCGAAACCACGCCGGTTTCGGGTTTTCTAGCAATATCAGATTCAATAGACGCAACGTATGCGGTTACAGGCGTTGGATTTACCCCAAGTCTAATTGTCCTTCAAGCGTTTGGAGGGGATGTAGTAGGAACGCCCGGTGGCGGGGCTGGACAAGGTGGTAATCCATTTTTTGCCACAAGTGTAGGACGTTCAGTTGGAACTTCTTCTACTAATAGTAGTGATAACAAAGTTTTAATTTCATATATAAGAAATGCTATTAATACACCTAGCTACCTAGCCGTAACTCAAATTAATAATTACGCTTGGTGGATCAATAATTATGTAGGGAACATGAACGCTGGATATGTTTCTGCAATAGGCACTGACGGGTTTACCTTAACTGCAAGTACTGTTTTGTATGGCACGACTTGCAAAATAATGTGGACTTGTTACAAATAAAATGCCGCTTACGAAACTATCTTTTAACCCCGGAATTAACCGTGAAACCACTTCTTACGCAAATGAGGGTGGGTGGTTTGACTGCGACAAAATTCGGTTTAGAGGACCTGTACCCGAAAAAATTGGCGGCTGGGTACAAAAAAGCGCCCTAACCAGTTTTTTGGGCACTTCCCGTGCGCTACATGCTTTTGTTTCGTTGACCGGTAGTGTTTTTACGGGGGTTGGCACAACCGTCAAATATTATATTGAGGAAGGTGGCGCTTACAATGATGTTACGCCGATAAGGGCAACAACCGCTGCGGGAGATGTTACTTTTGCCGCGTCCAACGGATCTTCTACTATAACCGTCACGGACAGTTCGCATGGCGCAATTGCTAATGATTTTGTAACTTTTAGCGGCGCAGCTTCTTTAGGCGGTAATATAACCGCAGACGTACTTAACCAAGAATATGAAATATTTGAAATTGTCAGTGACAATGTTTACAAGATTCAAGCACGAACAGTAAGCACCATTTCAGAAATTACTGTAAACGGGGCGTTAAGTCCCACCCTCGTAACCGCTACCGGATCAGATTCTGGAAACGGGGGAGGATCTATTATTGGTAGGTACCAAGTTAACTCAGGGCTAGACACTACTATCTTGGGAACAGGGTGGGGTGCAAGCACTTGGGGCCGAAGCACTTGGGGGTCTGCGGCCTCTATTGCGGCGGCTGGTGCTCAACTAAGAATTTGGACCCACGATAGCTTTGGCGAAGATTTACTTCTCAACATACGCAACGGTGATATTTTCTTTTGGGATACCAGCGTCGGCGTTGGCACACGGGCCGTGAGTCTTGCAAGTCTAAGCTCAGACGCAACGACCCCAACAATAGCCAAACAAGTAATGGTTTCAGATCGTGATCGACACGTCATCCTTTTTGGTTGTGATGGTGAAACCTCAATTGGTACGCAAGACCCCCTGCTTATTCGTTTTAGTAGTCAAGAGAGTTTAACTACGTGGAAAACAGAGGCTACTAACACCGCAGGTGAATTACGCATTGGTTCGGGTTCGGAGATTGTTGTTGCAGTTGAAACACGACAACAAATCCTAGTATTCACTGATGTGTCTCTACACGCCATGCAATTTATTGGACCACCTTTTACGTTTGGTATTTCACAATTATCAGAGAACATTACGATACAGGGTCCGTTAGCCGCGAAAGCTGTTGATGATTTTGTATTCTGGATGGGCAAAGACGATTTCTATGTTTATTCTGGTCAGGTCCAGAAGCTACCGTGTTCGGTCAAAGCGTATGTGTTCAATGATTTTAACGATGCTCAAAGCGAAAAAGTGTTTGCTGCGCTAAACAGCAGCTTTTCTGAAGTATGGTGGTTTTATTGTTCTGCTACGGCAGATGAAATTGATCGATACGTCATTTATAACTATGAGACCAAACTGTGGTACTTTGGCACGTTATCAAGAACAGCTTGGATTGATCGCGGGATTAACGATAACCCGTTAGCTGCCAGCACGACAAAACGTTTGTTTCTCCACGAAGTGGATGATGACGATGGGAGCACGGACCCCGCAACAGCGATTACAGCCTATGTTGAAAGCAGTCAGGTTTCGATTGGTGATGGTAACAATTTTGTGTTTTTACGGCGTTTAATACCGGATCTTACGTTTGATGGCTCTACGGCATCTGCACCCTCCGCTAATTTTACAATAAAAACGCGACGTTTCCCCGGTTCAACTTACGATCAAACGACTACTGAGGCAATTACACGATCTGCAACAGTACCCGTCGAACAGTTTACGACAGAAAAAGATGTGCGCCTTCGAGGTAGGTCTTTCGCGTTACGTGTGGAGTCTACAGCAGCCGGAGTCAAATGGCGTTTGGGTGTGCCCCGTGTTGATGTAAGACAGGATGGAAGACGATGAGTCGAGGACTGGTACAACCGTTATTTCCTAATCCGCCCACGGACTACGACCCTGTTTTTATGGCAGAAGTGGTACGAGCGTTCTCTGTGTTTTTGCAGCAGGTGAATAATCCGGGGCCGTGGAGAGCAACGGATATGACGCTTACAAATTTACAAACAAACGATGCAGGTCTTGAAGTAGGGGCCTTGTTTCAGAAAGAGGGTTTTTTACGAATTAGTTTAGCTAATTTGCCAAACCCTGCGGGAGTGACAGGAACTACCGGTTTAGGTTCGGTTACTGTTACAACAACATAAAAACGTAGTAGAATGATGGCTTATTTGCCACAACAAGTCTCTGTTGGAGCATAAAATGGCACAAACCGCAGAAAAAATTGAAATCGAAGAGGTGCCGTCCGGCGGTATCGGTGATTTTGTTATGTCTGAAGAGGACTTTCGGGTTCTTGAACGGCAAAACGCAGCAGAAGAATATGGCACTGAGGGCATAGCCCGGTTTGAAGACACTGCTGTGAGAATTGCTGCTTATGGTCGTTTTGGTGATGATCAGGTAGCGCACGTTGAAACTGGCGAGTTAATTGTTCCACGACAACTTATTGATCAAAGCCCTGAACTAAAAAATTCTATCTTCCAACATTTACGCGAAGCTGGTATTGAAGACCCAGAGCGTTACGTTGTGGGCACTGCAAAAAACAGCATTAACCCTGAAACTGGTTTGATGGAGTTTGGTTTTTTTTCCGACCTATTTAAAAAAATTAAAAAAGGATTCAAGAAGATAGGTAAGGCTCTTAAAAAAGTTGCACCTATTATTTTAAGTGTTGCTTTGGCAGGGACCGGTCTTGGAGCTATTTATGGTGCCGCGTTGGGGTCTGGAATAGGGACGCTTATACAGGGTGGCAATATAAAAGATGCCTTAAAAGCGGGTCTGATAGGTGGAGCGACGGCTGGAGTTTTTAAAGGCATTTCAAGTGTTGCTAAAGGAGGAACGTTTACGGGAGGTATAGGAGAGTCTTTGGCAAATCCCGGTGCTCGTTTTGCTCAAACAGGTAGTGCTTTTTCAGATGCTTTTACTGGTATAGGTAAAGAAGGACCCGGATTTTTTAAAACTTTGGGAAGAGATTTTAATCCTAATTTAGTTCCTAAAGACGATCTAGCGAAAGTTTTTATAGACCAAGGTTTTACGGGGGCACCAACTGCTGAAGCCCTTGCTGCTGATGCTGCTGAACAAGAAGCTGCTAAAGCCCTTGCTGCTAAAAAAGCTGCTGAAGAAGCTGCTAAACGAAAAGCTGCTGAAGCCCTTGCAAACCAAAGTAAGGGACAACAAATTACACTTCCAGAAGCAACGCCTGATGAGATTATCAACGAAAGATCTTTTAGAGCAGACGATCTTAAAGCCGCTGGGTTGGGTGATGGTTTACCTATTGCGGTTGACAAAGCAAATGTGGCTACAGGACTCGAAACGCTCACTAAAGCCCCCTCTGGTTCGACCTTAGAAAACCTTAAAGAAATGTTTGATTTTGGTCTGGGTGATAGTAAGAAAGGATTTTTTGAAGCAGGTAAAGATTTGTTTTTTCCAACAACTGGTGATTACGCAAAATTTTTGCCAGAAGGGGTAACTAAGGCAACTGCTACTAAACTTCAAGAAGAAGCAGCGAAAAGAGCATTGGCAGATGCTGGTTTAGCTCCCGGTTTTCTAAGACGTTATGGACCGGCAGCGGCGGGTTTGTCTCTTGCTGCGGCACCAACGGGATTTTTTGAGGCACCTCCGCAGGAAGAAGCCGGTCTACTAGAGCGTGACGAAGACGGCAAGCTACGCACTGGCTCAGATTATGTTGATGCAGACCCCTTCAAATACCGTGTTTTTCCAACAGGCTTCCAACCCACTTATCGTCCCTTGCCGAATCCGTTGGTCCCTTACCAAACGCAAATGGCGGCTGAAGGGGGAGAAATATTTCCACGTAGAACAGGTGGTATTATGCCTGATGAGGGAATTCCCAATGAAGATAGCGTTAAAGCAATGTTGATGCCCGGTGAGTTTGTAATGACAACAACGGCGGTTCGTGGAGCAGGTGACGGGGACCTTAAAAAAGGCATCAATAATATGTATTCGGTGATGCGTAACTTAGAATCACGAGGGAGGGCTGTGTCCTAATGGCTGTTGATACTACAGAACAAATTGTCCGTGAAGCACCGGATATTGAAGCTTATAAGGTAGGACTTTTACGAGATGCTTTATCCCTAGCACAACAACCCGTGGGTGTGCCGCAGTACGACGCTGACGGCAACATGATCATGGAGCCAGCGGTGACCGACCCAGAAACAGGGGAAGTCATACAGGAAGCAAGACCTTTATTACAGCTTCCACGGCAACAAATTGCTGGAATGACACCTCTGCAAAGAGAAGCTTTGGCACAAGCTGCTGGAGGTATTGGAGGGTTTCAACCTTACTTACAAGGCGCTACTAGCACACTAGGCCAAGCACAAGCGGCTACTACTGGCGCAACCGCACAAGCGCAGCCCTATCAAACCAGAGCAGCAAACTATTTAGATTCTGCCGGTCAAGGGATAGGTACACAGGTTTCTGGGGCACAACAAGGAATTACCGGTGCTTTGGGGGCGGGTCTTGGGGATACTCGTGCCGCACAAGCGGCAGCCGCACAAGCAGCCACGGGCCTTGGAACAAGGGGCAGAGAAATTGTTGGACAATTAGGCACTGATTTAGCACCTGCTTCCGAAAGGGGTAGGGCTTTTGCAGGACAAGCTGCGGGAACTTTAGGAAGAGCCGGTAACTTTGGCATGGGAACTGCGGCGCGTGGTATTGCTGATTTGTTTGGTTCCACAAGAGAATTTGATCCGACTTCTACCCAACGTTTTATGAACCCTTTTGAACAACAGGTTGTTGATCAGACGCTTTCTGACATTGCTAGGCAGGGCGATATTCAACGCCAACAACAAAGAGCACAAGCCACGTCAGCAGGAGCTTTTGGCGGTTCCCGAAGTGGCATTATGGAAAGCGAATTGGGTAGAAACGTTCTGGAGCAGCAAGCAAAAGCGGCGGCACAATTACGTCAAGCAGGGTTTGAAAGCGCCGCACAAAGATCACAACAAGCTTTTGAACAACAGCAGGGTCGTCAACAACAAGCGGCTCAGTTAACTGGCACCCTAGGTGCTCAAGGTTCTCAGGCCGCAGCAGGTGCAGCGGAAGCCGCAGGTAGGTTAGGCTTATCGGCAGAACAATTTGCATCAGCAAACGCGCAATCGTTAGCATCAACAGGATTAAGTCTGGAACAAGCTGCCGCCCAGACGGGTTTGAGTGCTGCCGATTTAGCTGGTAGATTAGGTCAAAACATGGCTCAAATGGGTATGCAGGGAGCACAAGCGTCGGGTCAACTAGGACTACAAGGCTTGGGTATGCAAGCGGATATAGGCAAAGGGATCGCGGCACTTGGCAGTGATGTTGCCAGATTAGGGCTTGAGCAGGGCAAACAGTTGGGCACTCTAGGTTTACAGCAAGCAAGTCTTGGTGAACTTGGGCAGAATTTAGGACAACGTGAACAAGGGTTCCTGTTTGATATTGGTAAGAACGAGCAAGCTCAAAATCAAGCAGTTCTGGAAGCGCAACGGGCAAACCAAATGGCGCAGATTTACGAGCCTTATCAACGATTGGGCTTTGTGTCTGACATTTATAAAGGTGCTCCAACGACACAAATGTCAGCAACTTCACAATCTTCACCTAATGTGTCACCAGCACAAACATTCCTTGGCTTGGGCGTAGCAGGTTTGTCTGCTGCGGCAGGGGCTAGAAACGCGGGGTTATTCGGATGAACAAAGATTTAATGAACCGTCAGATGTTCAAGATGGGAGGTGCAGCTTTCCCTGATTTGAGTGGTGACGGAAAAGTAACACAAAAAGACATCTTGATGGGGCGCGGCGTAATCGAAAAACAAGAGGGTGGCATGGTTCCGCAAACTCCCATGATGATGGAAGAAATGATGAACGCGGGTCAAGGACCAGCAATGATGCCGCAAGATCCCATGATGATGCCCCCAGAAGGACAAGCTTCTCCCGAAGGCTTTGTTCAAATTTTTGAGCAAATGCAAGGGCAAATGGATACTCTTGAAGATTCTGACGATCTGGAAGAAATGATGAACGCGGTTCGCGGAGATGTGCAACCGGTCGAAGTCCGACGAGCAGAGCTTGCAGAATATGTAGGTCCTGATGATGCACAACAAACGCCGGACTCTGTGTTAGCTCTAGTGCAACCAGTAATGCAACTTGCCGGTATTGATCAGGGTATTGGCAGTTTAGCCGCAGACGAAATGATGGAAACTCCGGTCGAAGGTCCGATGGCAGAGGGCATTATGTCCACCGTCAATATGGCTCCTGAGATGCCAGCCGAAGCCCCAATGATGGAGGTTGGTAGTCAGCCCCCTGTAAATTTTAACCAAGGGGGTGCCGTACAGTATTTTGCTGATGAAAATCCGCAACGTGTTGCTGTTCTTAATGCCCCCGTGATTGACCCTGCGCTTCAAAGACAACAAGAGCTATTTAGCCAACAACAAACTCTTTTCGATCAATTGGTTGATCCGAAGCAGCAAGCAAAAGACTTAGAAGAACAACGACGTTTGACACAATCGCAAATGCTGTTTGATATAGCACAAGGCGCTTTGGGGTTTGCGACGGCTGGAGAAAGAAACGTAAGTCCAGCGGAAAGGCTGGCACAAACATTTACACCTGTTTTGGGTAACATTGGCAAACGTGCCGGTGAATTTGGTAAATTTAAACAAGCGCAACAAGCAGAAGGTCGTCAGTTAGACCAAATGGCTTTGCAAAGTGCTAGTCAATTATATGGTGCAGAACGTGCGTCTGAAATAGCAAGAGAAGATAAACCCCTTTCGGATGTTTATGCCGTCACAATTACAAATGAAGACGGTAGTGTAACCACAACAAATCGTGGGGTAACTGTGGGTCAGCAAGAGGAATTGCTTAAAATATACGGACCAGAAAACGTTGACATAAAAAAAATATTCAAACCGACGGCGGAATCTAAAGCAGAAAATTTTGTATGGAACGGAGGGATTGTTTCGGCAGTCCCCGGAACGCCCAGATACAGCCTTTTAATAGAGAAGGGTGCTGTGTCTGCGGCTGATGTATCGGCAAGTGCTGTCACCACACGTAAGCAGTACACTTTAACTAAACCCGTAACTATTGGTGATACCACATATGCGGAGGGTTCTTCTCCTTACTTTAGTGACTTGGAAGCTGCAAGCTTAACGCAAAGTTTTGGTAACGACGTGCTTACTGCGTATGTAGCTCCGGTAAGCGAAAAAGATTTCTTCTCCAAATATGGTATGACTGAAGAAACGTTTAAGGCTCTATCAACGGCTGATCAACAATACTTACAAGGCTTGCCGGTAATAAACGATCAAATGTATTTCCAAAAATTTGGTATGGATAAAAACGATTTCCTTACTCTAACCCCAAATAATCGACAGAGGTTGTTAGGTATTGAACCTGAGTACAGATTTGAAAGAATTGATAACGGCGAGAAGATAGACATTGTTAGATTTGATTTAAATGATCCAGACTCTAAAGGAGTTAGCATTTACTCTGACGATATTGTGCAAGACCCTGAATTATTTAAAATTACTATTCCGAATGCTGAAGGTGTTGTCACATCTACTATTGCAGACATTAGTACGCCAGAAGGACAAGCTTTACTTAAACAAGTTAACGATATCAATAAGACTCAACCCGGTGCGGCTGCTATGCAGAAGATTGGTACGGAAAGTATGCGGTTGTCTGCTTTCTTGGTGCCTAATAGTACACCCGGCGGTGGCGCAGCATTGCGAATGTCTTATGACGGTGGAAAAACCTATATTGGGGAGGACGGTCTTCCAAGAGCGTTACCTAGTGATGTAGTTCCCGTTGGAGATCAGGTTGCCTACGATGTTTACAGTCGTGAAAAAGTACGCAACGACGCTAAAGCGTTTTTGAGTGCAAACGATACAGCCCTAGAAGCGGGTATGGGTTTTAGAAATGAAGAAGGTACTCAAACCGCAATTACCAAGGAAGATAAGAAACTCGTTAGAGATGCCTTGTCTCAAGTACGTGCGGGTACCGGTGTTTGGTCTAGTATCTTTGCGGGTGTAAACGCCACAGTAGGCGCTGTTATCGCCCCTGAAACTTTTTCTGAACTATTTAAGGAAACGGAAGAAGGTCGCCAGTTTACTAAGCTGGTGTACGTGTTAGGCCGGTCTGCGTTGGCTGCTTCACCACGGTTTGCGGTCGCGGATTTAGAAACTACAGGTCAGTTGTTTCCAAACCCTGACACTTTCTTTGCTAATCCGGTTACAGAAGCAAACAAGATTATTAGCTTAGTAGACGCATTAAACACTGAAGAAATACGTCTACAACGACTGAGAGCTTCTGACTCACCCGTAGATTCTGCGGTTCTTGCAACGGCTGAACAAAAATTAGGCGAGATTGGGCGACTGAAAAACCTCCTTGGACCTGTTGCTAGAATGGCATCGACAGCTTCTGCAACAGACTTGTCGGCGGCGAAAAACTTTCTGAACAATCAAGTTATGGGGGGCCGTTAATGATGGCTGAAGAAGAAATTGAAATAACCCCAGAAATTAAAGTAGAGACTGTTGCGCCAGAAATTGAGGTAGAGACTGTTGCGCCAGAAAACACGGGGCTTTTTCGTTTTAGTTTTACGCCTCAAGAGTTTGTAAATTTATATGACACTTTTGCGGAAGACGCTTCAAAGCCAAACTCTCAGTTTCGTTCCGCTGAACAAGGTTTTGCTTCTAGCTTAGTAGAAAGCTTAAAATACGACCCTTATCTTAGTGATAAGGTTGATTACAATTTACTACGAACCGGCGAAGCCCCTATTTTGTCCGAATTAGGCTTAGAAGGTCAGGCGCTAACCGATAAACAAATAATAGAGTTGTTTTCTCAAGACGATCAAGGTCGCGATATTGAAGCTGACCCCGGTTTTTTTCAAGGCGTAAAAAGACGTGCTCTGCCCGGTTTGGGTTTTGCTGCGGGTTTTGCTAAAGGCGCACAAGGGGGTAACGTTCTCGTGGCGGGGGTGCCTCCCGTAACACCGTGGACCGCAGCATTGCGTATAGGCGTTCCTATTTTTACAGGGACTGCTGGCGGAGTAGCCGCGTCGTTTGCCGGGGAAAAAGCAACGGATGTTTTGATGGGTTCAGAGCCTATAGTGCTTCCGGGGGCTAGTTCATACGAAGCCGGTAAAACGTTTGCGGATACCTTACCGTTTGTGCTTACACCGTGGGCCGTACCTGCAAAGGGGTTTAGCCTTGGTGGACAACAAGCGTTAAACCAAGCACAAAACTTTATTGGTCCTATTATGAAGGGACAAACCCGGTCACCCCTTTCTGCTCGTTTTGTTAGTGGGGTTGAAAAAATTAGCGGCGGGATGGGTCGATTAGCTCGTGAAAACCCTTATGCAACAGCGGCAGTCGAGGGCGGAGCACTTATTGGCACTACGTTGTTGGCAGGTAAAGCAGAAGACATAGCCCCCGGAAACCCTTGGGTGCGTTTCGGATTTGAAACTACTGGTGGTTTAAGTGGTGCTATACTTACAGACTTAGCTGCAAACAGAGTCCCTGCTTTAACAGCGTGGACGTACCGTGGTGCTAAAAACTTATATAACCGTATTTTTAATAAAACGCCAGACCAGTTACAGCAACAGTATGGTATCTCTGAAGGGGACATGGAATCTGTTGCAACGTTTATAACGCAACAACTAGAAAAAAATCAAGAAAACCCTTTAGCTATTCTTGAAACGCTTAACGACCCACGGTTTGACCGGTTCATGTACACCAAAGGCCCAGACGGAGAAGAACGTCAGATAGTATTGGACCCGGCTACAAGAGCCGCTAGTGTGACGTTGCTAGGCTTGCAAAACCAATTTGCATCAGCTAACCCCTCTATAGGAGCGGATGCGACAAGTCGCATGAACTCTTCTATAGATGCTTTACGTCGTGGATTACTAGCCCTTTATGCAGATGGTTCTTCAGAAGCTTTGCAAGACGCTGCCATCATACAAACGGCTTTATTTGAGGGTGTCTTAGACTCTAAATTAGCACTGGCTACAAACAACACTATTGAAGCCATGAAAAAAGTGAGAGGGGACTCCAAAAATGCTGATATTCAGGCTGCTCAAAACATTTTTGACACTTTAAGATCACAATACAAAGCTGGTCGTGCAGAAGAAACTGTTTTATGGAAAAAAATACCTGACAATTTAGAGGTCAATCAATTTATTGATAAAACAGGAACCGCTCAAGACATCCCTAATTTTATTACTAACTACAACGAAAACATGGGGGATCTTTTAGAAGAAGTTAAAAACGATTTTGAAGGTGGTAGTTTAAAAATTTTAAAACAATTGGTAAGTCGAAAATCTGATGATTTAGGCATAGGTAAAGATGCTGCTGACGGGCCGTTTGATACAGGCGTGACAATAGGGGATTTAAACAGAGCACGAAGTGCTTCTTCAGCTATTGGTACAAGAATGCTTGCCGAAAGCCGCAATGATGCCGCTCGTATTGCTTTTGAGTTTTCCGACGCTTTGTTGGCTGATATGAACAGTATGCCTTTGGGACAAAACCAAGCTTATGACACGGCCAGAAGTTTTTCAGCAGCCTTTAACGACGTATTTACTAAAGCTTATGCAGGAGAAGTTCTGGGGACTTTAAAAAATGGTGCCCCTAAAGTGCCGATTGAAATTCTTGCTAATAACTTGATGAAAGGTGACGCAGCTTTTATGAAGGCCGCAGCATTAGATGGCGTAGCTCAATTTCAAGCAGGTCAAGCGTTAACAAACCTTTTGGAATCAGAAACTGGTGGACAGTTCGCGGATCAAGGCCAACGGTTGATGGCTGACCTTCAAGAACAATATGATCCGGTGACGGGCGTTATAAATCTTCCAGAAATGCGTAAGTGGTATTCACGTAACCAAGAGCTTATTCAAACTATTCCTAATTTAGATGGACGTATTGTTTCGGCAATAAACACGGCTAATGATATTCGTGCTAGTGAAGAAACCTTGCTACGAACATTAAGAGCTAACACTCTCAACCCAGACGGAACCTTAAATACTGGAGCTTTATCTAATTGGATGAACAACGAAAACAACAAACGGTTGTTAGAATTGTTCCCCGGTATGAAAGACGATCTTCAAGATGTTAGTAAAGCTTCTAATTTAATCACACAAACTCAACAACAAAACAAGTTTGATCTTAAAAATGCTAATGATCAAATAGGTTTGTCTGCTCTTTTACCGGATAAAACCTCTAATGCCACTACGGCGGTTACATCTGCACTTTCAAATAACCAAAACAGACCGTTTGCTATTTTAAATCGTTACATGCAAATGATTGACAACGTTGGCAAAGATGGTTTTACAATTTTGCCAAGTAAAAGCGGTGACCAACGCTTTGTAAGCCCAAATTCAGGTCAAACGTGGACTCAAGACAATTTAAGAAATGGTATGCGTAGTGCTATTTACGATAGTATTTTTCAAGTAACGGCAAACGGTCAACGTTTTAGTCCCGCAGCCGCTTTCAACAAAATGTTTGTTGCACACCCGAATGGTAACGGCGTATCTGTTGCTGATTGGATGTTAAAAAACGAATTAGTTGGTAAGGATCAATTAAAAGACACAAAACAGTTTTTGCAGAAGATGGCCGAAATTGAAGCGTTTACGATGAAAGCGAAACCCGGTCAAACTGATGAGTTTTACAAAGACCTTGGTGAAGGTTTTAAACTTGTTGCTGCAATGGGTGGTTCTGCCGTGGGTTCTAGTATTAGAAGCAAAATTGGATTAAACAGTGGCGCGGGTGAAATTATCTTTGCAGGACGTTTTGCTAAATTTGGTCAAGACATGGCCCAACGTTATTTTGCGGAATTGCCCCAGTCTTTACAAGCCAACAGAGTTCAAATGGTTTTGGAAAACGAAGACTTGCTTAAACAAGCCCTTCGCAAAGGAAAAACTCAACGCGAAAAAAACGCTTTAGCGGCGCAGTTTGCAGAAAAAGCTATTCAAAACTACGTAATTATGCCGTTAAGACGAATAGGTGGTGAAGCCATACAAGAAACTTTTGCTAGGGACAAAGGTCTTGAAGGACAAGAAATTTCTCCCGTAGAAGCTGCACCGGTGGTGCCTGAAGAAGCGGTTCCCCCGCCGCAAGCTTCGTTACAACCCGTGCCAAAGTTCATGGACCGCGAATCACGCCAACTTCAAGGAGCAGAGACCCCTCCCACCATGTCTCAGCCCCCTGCTGCACCGGCACCGGCTCCCACGGGACCGGTGAACCGGTCTCAGTACGCGGCCTTGTTCCCCTCTGATATTGCTTCTGGTTTGATTCGGTCCCAAGATCAAGGAATTGGCTCCTTGATGGGCTAATTGTGCAGAAGTTAAAAAACAACGTTACGCACATGGACGAATATCTTCACAAGATAAGGCAGAATAAATTTGTTAAATATCGAGCAAAAGTATATGTAAAAAATACGTCGGGTCAGGTGCCCGGTGTGTTGTTGGAACAGGTTGAAAAAAACAAGTCTGTAAAAATGTGGTTAGATTCTTCAGAAATTGAAGATGTCATTTACATTTTAACGGAAGCTTACCAAACTCTTTTAGAAAACCAAAAGCCTAGCTCATAAACCCAAAAACAGGCTAAAATATGTTCGCGGAGTTAGCAGCAATAGGAAGTGCCCTCAGTGCTATTAACAGTGCCGTATCTAGTTATAAAGAAACGAAGGCCAACGCACAGGATGCTGCTAGGCTTTTAGGACGCTTCAGTGAGACTTCAGAGAAGCTAGATAAGTGGGAAAAGAAGACCAAACGTAAGCGCCCACTAACTCAGAAAGAGGCGATGGATCTAAGTATCCACCGTCGCAAAATTAAAAACGTAGAAACACAAATTAAAGATGTCTGCTTAATGAGCGGATGCATCGATATATGGCAGGATGCTCAACGCATTCGTGTCCAAAGCCAACGGGAGCATGAAAAATATTTAAAAACTGTACATCTCAGAAGAAAAGAAAGACAACGGAAAGTCAGAGCGGTGATGGTGGTTGCGCTTATCGTTACCTTCACAATAACGCTGGTTGTTACTGGTTATGGCTCTAAAGTATTATACGAGCAATATGAACTGCATCAGGCCAAACAAAAACTAAAAAATAATAGACGAATACTTAAAAACATCCGTGAATGTGGTAGGCAAAAATGTTAATGGCGTTTTTGTTAGTGGTAATTGTAGATAATAATGTTGTGTCAGATAACAAAATGTTATTTCGTGACATTTATCGCTGCAACACGTTTGCTACAGCGATAGAGTCAGGTAAGACCCGTTTTCGGGACAAACGATACCATCCGCAGCAAAAGATCACCTGTTACTGTGTGCCCCGCAGGGTTCAAAAAACAGAGGTGTTTTACGATTAACTGAGCCAAGATGCTACGTCCTCGTTCAAGACCTCACTCGCAATGTTAATTTTACTGCGTAATGCTTTCAGGATTTTTTCATCGATGGTGTTTGGCGATACCAGATCAATATAGGTAACGGCGTTTTTCTGCCCGATCCGGTGTGCGCGGTCCTCGCTCTGGAGGCGGATCTCCAAATCGTAACTGTTGCTGTAGTACACTACGGTGCTTGCTTCCGTGAGCGTAATACCGTAGCCGCCTGTTTTGGGTTGAGCGACAAAAAACCGTAAATCGCAAAGGGGGTCTTGAAACCGATTCACGATCTCCTGCCGCTCATTCTGTGGCGTGTCTCCAAAATATGAAGCCACGGATCTTGGACCGAACTCTTTTTGCAGCATCTCAGAGATCCTAGCAATGTCGTGACGGTACGTTGCCCAGATAATGACCTTACCATCCGCCTCGTCCACAATCTCTCTGAGGGCGCTCATACGCTTACTGGGGATAGGTTGCAGGTCACCCTCGTCTGGCTGCAGGAAACCACAACAAATCTGTTGTAAACGCATGATTTGGGTAAGCACACTTTGGGTCGTTGCAAGCTCACCATTTTCTAGTTTGGCAAGTGCCAGCTTCTGCATTTGTCGGTACAGTTTAACCTGTTCGTCGGTCAGGTCCACATCGCGCCGCATATAAATTTTATCAGGCAGATCAAGGCAATCTTTCTTCAATACTCTGTTGGAAAAGTGCTCTAACTTTTCAGTCAGTTCGTCCAGTCTGCGATACCCTGTAACTTCCTGAAAGCTGCGGTTGTTGATGACACGGCGGGCAAGGATGCTGTAACGCGCTTGGAACGCGAAATAATTCTCAAATCCCAAGGCCTTTTTGTCCAGAAACAAACATTGGCTGAACAAATCCATTGGTGATTTTGTAATGGGTGAACCTGTCAGAATGCGACGATATTTACTGACTTTATTGAGCGATACGATGTTTTTGGTGCGCTGCGCCTTGCGGTTTTTAATCGTGGTGCTTTCGTCCACAATCACCAGAGTGTCTGGGTGATGTTTGCAAAACGTGTTCGCCACCTTTGTGCCTTTTGGCGTAGAGAAAGCTTCGACGTTCATCACAAAAATTTTTAACGCCCCTGTCTGGTCAAACAGAAACCGGGACACTTCATCTTCATATTTCTTGCTAATGTTTGGTTGCCAACGTAATATTAAAGGTTCGATTTCGGTGGGAACGTGAGTCGGGATTTCGTTTTTTATCCAGTTGTCATACACCCCCTTTGGGGCAATAACTAACGCGGCAGAAATCTTTCTTTCTTCCCACAGCTTGACCATCGTATCAAGCGCGACTTTTGTTTTACCGGTGCCCATCTCCATGAGCAACGCATAATGAGGCGCGGCCCACGAGTCTTCTAGGGCTGTTAACTGGTGCTCATACGGCTCAGTTTTAAAATTAAAGTTCATCTGATTATTCCTCTTGACATTCTCCTACTATAGAATAATATGGGTAATTGTCAAGGCCCAAACGGTGCCTTCTAACCACGATAGAGGAAACACGATGAATGATTTGAATGAGATGTTTGAATCTGAATTTGAGGCAAAAAAAGCCTCATCCCTAGAGAAAGTAGATCAAGATGGGCTGTCGTCTGTCGCTGCTATTTCTCGACAAATCTTAGCAACAGAAACCACGATTGATGATCTGGAGCGTCAGATCAAAGACCACAAGAAAAAACTCCTGACGCTTACTGACGAGGAACTTCCTGCCATGCTCAACGAAATGGGCATCAGTAAGTTCTCGCTCGATGACGGTTCAGAGGTTGTAGTTAAACAAACGTTTGGCGGCAGTATCACCCAAGCGAATAAGGAAGAGGCGCACAGTTGGTTGCGAGATCACGGTCACGATGACATCATCAAAAACACTGTTACCTGTCAATTCGGGCGGGGTGAAGATGATCAGGCTGCTGCCTTTTCAACAATGGCTGAAGAGAAAGGGTTTGTTCCAGAGCAAAAAACTGCGGTTCATCCGCAGACGCTTCGAGCGTGGATAAAAGAGCAGACCGCAAATGGAAACGAGTTCCCGATGGATTTGTTCGGGGCGTTTATTGGACAACGAGCTACGATTAAGAGGAGCAAGTGATCATGGCAAAAGCATTAAAAGAAAAAGCAAGCACGGAAGTTAGTACGGAAGTTTTGAATTTGTTTGAGGACGACGCGGGTTCTGGCTTGCAGGACATGGGGCAAGAGGATCTTGCGTTACCTTTTCTGAAGGTTCTTTCTGGAAACGATCCTGTTTTGGATGACGCAGATACAGATGCTCGAAAAGGCGACATCTACAACACTGTGACGGCTAATGTTTATGCGGGTGCGGAGGGAATCAACGTGATCCCTTGCGCTTACCAACGACGTTTCATCTGTTGGGCACCTCGTGGCGAGGGGTCTGGAGCACCACAGGCGATTTATGAGCCGGGTCAAGAAATGCCTAAAACGGAGCGGTCGCCTGACGATAACAAAGAGTATGTGGTCGGCGGTAGCGGTGAATATATCGAAGAGACCCATCAACATTTCGTCGTCGTTATCAACGAGGATGGGTCAGCGGAAACGGCACTGATTGCGATGAAATCGACGCAGCTAAAAAAGAGCCGGAAGTGGAACAGCATGATGCAGTCCGTTCAGATGATGGGCGCTAACGGGCCGTTCAATCCACCGCGATACTCTCACATTTATGCGCTTAAAACCGTGAAGGAGGAGAACTCCAAAGGGTCTTGGCACGGTTGGGAGATGTCCCGTGTGGGACCGATCACGGATAAGGGATTATACGTTAAGGCCAAAGAGTTTCACGATTCAATCTCTGAGGGTGATGTTCTCGTTAAACACGAGCAAGAAGAGCAAAAGGCAACAAAAGAAGTATTTTGATTGCTGCGGGGCGGCGTGAGTCGCCCTTTTTGTTTTTCGGGTGGAGTGTTACATGAGCGTTCAAAAATTTATTGATATTTTTGATGGACTCCAAGAAGCGTATGGCACTTTCAAGATTGAAAAAGAGAGTGCCACAGGCAAAATGCAGGGCAAAGCTGCCGTCATTCGTGAATCACGGACCACGGTGCTCTGGGAGAACCATCTAAAAGGCAAGACGGGGATTGGAATCATCCCGATTAATCGGGACGATGAGTGCCAGTGGGGGTGTATTGATGTTGATCAATACCCGCTCGATCACAAGGTTTTAGTGCAGAAGATCCGCAAAATGAAATTACCTTTGGTGGTGTGTCGCAGCAAGTCGGGTGGCGCACATTGTTTTCTTTTTACCAAAGAATATATCGAGGCCAAGGATATGCAGAAGGCGTTGCAGTGTATGGCTTCGGCATTAGGCTATGGAGAAAGCGAAATATTTCCAAAGCAGATCAAACTGCATTTAGATCGCGGCGATGTGGGTAACTTTCTTAATCTGCCGTATTTTAATGCGGAAGAGGGGTTGCGGTACGCGATTCAGGATGATGGTACTAGCGCCACGTTACAAGAGTTCTTTGAGCTTTACGAAGAACATGTGCAGACCCCAGAGCAGGTAATTGCTTTACAGGTCGTTAAAGTAAAGGAAAAGCAGTTGTTGGCAGACGGCCCTCCTTGTTTACAGATTCTTTGCACGGACAAAATCAGCGAGGGTGGTCGCAACAATGGTTTATTTAACATTGGCGTTTACCTGCGGAAAGCTTTTCCTGATTCTTGGGAAAGTGAGATCCTCAGTTACAACATGCAGTATTTAGATCCGCCGTTGCCGCTCAATGAAGTGAACATTGTAGCGAAGCAAGTACAGCGGAAAGACTACGCTTATAAATGCAGTGATGCCCCCATCAACGCGCACTGCAATCGAGAGCTTTGTCACACCCGCAAATTCGGTGTGGGGTCAGCGGTGCAGGGGGCAAGCATTGGCAACCTGAGAAAATACAACAGCACCCCGCCAGTCTGGTTTATGGACGTGAATAGCGAACCGTTAGAACTGGATACAGAGGGTCTGATGAATCAGAGTGCTTTCCAGAAAGCGTGTATGGAGCAACTTAACTTTATGCCGCGCTCTGTTAGTAAACAGGTGTGGGAAAGCAGGATCAGCGCACTGCTCACGGACATGAAAGAAAATGAGAGTGCGATAGTGGAGGTGAGTCAGGATGCCAGTATTGCCGGTCAGTTCTATGACTACCTTGAGGAATTTTGCCGCCACATGCAGCAAGCGCAAGATAAAGAAGAGATTTTGTTACGCAGACCGTGGACCGATGAAGAGATCAATAGGACGTATTTCAGGCTCAAGGACTTTGAAAATTACCTGAAGAAGAACAAATGGTTTGAATATAAGAGTCACCGGATCGCACAGCGTTTGCGAGATATTCACGGCGAATCAACAGTATTGAAAATCAAAGGAAGAAGTGTGCGGGTATGGGTAATCCCCGCTTTTCAGGCAATGAATATTGAAATTGATCCACCACAATTTGAAACAAAAGAGGCAGTGTTCTAATGGAAGAAAAATCAGACAGAAATGCAGAAATCTACCGAATGCGACACGTTGAGGACATGACGTTCACCGCTATTGGTGAGCGTTTGGGTTTGTCCCGTGAACGTGTTCGTCAGGTTTACGAGCGTATGAAAATCCAGAACGAGGATAGTTGGTTTGCAAAAGGGGACTACACGCGACGTAGCTGCCCCAACTGCGAAGACTGATGTTCCGTATCTTTGGTCCACCCGGCACGGGTAAGACCACGACATTGCTGGATATGGTGGACCAAGCCTTGGAGCAGGGCACACGGCCCACGGATATTGCGTTTCTGGCTTTTACGCGCAAGGCAGCAAACGAGGCCAAAGAACGGGCGGCGAAACGTTTTGATCTGTGTCCGAAAGAGGATCTGCCTAACTTCAGGACTCTGCATAGTCTCGCCCTTACCTTGACCGACATTAAACGGGATCAGGTGATGCAGACTGAAAACTACCGGGAATTATCTCAGGTGTGTGGAGTAACGCTCAACGGCACAAAATCCACGGTGGACGATGACTTACCGTCTATTAACAGCAGTGCTGACCCGATTCTTGGGGTTATCAATCTGGCACGGCTACGAAAGGTGCCGCTGCGCGAACAGTACAACATCAGCGACATTGACGAGGAATGGAGTCTGGTGGACTACGTTGACAAGACGTTGCGCGAATATAAGCACCGTTTTAATCTGTACGACTTTACCGACATGCTTGCCGTGTTTGTGCAGTCTGGTGCGAGGTACTGCCCACATTTTAAATTAACTTTTTTGGATGAGGCGCAGGACCTCAGTCCTTTACAGTGGGATATTGCCCATCTGCTAGATGATAAGTCAGAGCGGATGTACTGCGCCGGGGATGATGACCAAGCGATTTACAGATGGGCCGGTGCGGATGTTGATCATTTTATCAATCTGGATGGCGGGGTAGAAACGCTGACCCAGAGCTACCGCATTCCAAGCACTGTCCACAGCCTTGCAGAGCGGGTAGTGGGTCGAATCCAAAATCGGTTTCCAAAGAAGTACCAACCTCGCGAAGAAACCGGCGTGGTTCGACGGATCAACAGCGTGGACGAACTGGACATGGCTCACGGCACATGGCTTATCTTGAGTCAGGCGGGATACCTGTTACAGCCGGTACAACAGGATTTGAAATCCAGTGGCTACCTATTTACCTACCGGGGCTTCCGCAGCATCAGCGAAAAAATCAGCGCGTCGGTGATCGGGTGGGAGGACTTGCGAAAGGGCCGTCCCGTAACAGGGGGTACTGCACGGAAGATTTACAGCTTTATGTCCTTAAAAACGAGGGTGTTACGCGGCTTTAAGAAGTTGCCGTCCCTTGACGATGAGGATATGGTGACTTTACAGGAGTTGCAGGAACATTACGGTTTGGTGGCAACGGAAGAAATGCTATGGCATGAAGCGATGGACAAGCTGCCCGAACAGGACAGGGCTTACATCATCGCCATGTTACGACGAGGTGAGAAGTTTACGGCGGTGCCGCGCATTACAGTGTCCACGATTCACGGTGCCAAAGGTGGAGAGGCGGAAAACGTTGTTGTGTTTACAGATTTATCCCCCGCTGCTGATCAGCAGATGAGCCTGAATCCTGATGACATGCACCGGACTTTTTATGTCGCAGTAACGAGAAGTTTACAAAATTTATATATCGTGGAACCAGAAGATCACAATAGGAGCTACCAATTATGACTGATCAACTTTATTACTATGAAGGCACCGTGGTGCGCGTCGTTGACGGCGACACAATTGATGTCGATATCGATTTGGGTTTCGGCATCGTGTTGAAAAAGAAGCGGCTGCGCTTTCTGGGGATCGACACCCCCGAAAAACGGACCCGCAATCTGGCAGAGAAGGCACTGGGATTGAAGGCCACGGCCCGTGTCCAAGACCTGTGCGGCGAAAAAGTAAGGTTTGTCAGCGAGGAGTTAGACAAGTATGGCCGTGTGTTAGCCACACCCTTTGCCGTCGATGAGAATGGCGTTACCGGTGTTAACATTTGCGAAACGTTAATCGAGGAGGGCTTGGCAGTGCCTTATTTTGGTGGGACTAAAACTAAGGTTTGGGGCGAGTGAAGGTAACGCTGTTTTTAGTCACGGTTGCCGTTTGGTTTCCGTTCGGAGAAACGAGCAACGTTAACGAATGCCTAGTGTCTGCGGCGAACCTTGAACAACGGTTTGAGGTACAAACCGTGTGTCTTGAGCAAACAACTAATCATGTCGAAATTTTTGAGGTGGCAAAAATGATGAAAATAGATGGTTTTGACGACGCAATACTGGGTGTGTGCCAGAGAAAAGGTCAGCTTGACTGTGTGCTTTACGACGAGGAAAAAATTTTAACCATACTGATGCGTGACGGCGCGTCCTATTCTGATGCTCTTGAGTATTATCGCTACAATATTCTTGATGCTTATGTGGGTGAAGGTACTCCGTCGTTTTTAATGGAAGCGTCAGCGGAAGAAATTAATGAAATGGGGGAGTTAGAATGATTGAGGATAGACTATTTATGAAAGAGACTGATGGAAACAGACCACTGCCCACCGTGCTTTCACAAAGTGATGGCAGCACCGCCAGTTACTATGAGTTGCCGGAGGAGGCCACGGAACTGCAACATTTGATATCGCACAAGAATATGAATGCCCAGATCGGTGAGATATTCCGTAGCTGTTATCGCTATGGTGAGGCGAGTCATAGTGACCAGTTGCGGGATGCTAAAAAAATTAAATTTTATATCGAGGCGGAGATTGACCGCCTGAGTAAATTACAATGAGCTTACAAATGGCAATGTTCCCACCCAAGACGGAGTGGGTGCCGCCGCTTGAGCTACCCGATCTGTCGGGCGCAAAACGCATTGGCATTGATCTTGAAACGCGGGACCCAAATCTGAAAACGAAAGGTCCGGGTTGGGCAACAAAAGATGGCGAAATCTGCGGGTACGCAATCGCCACGGAGGATTGGCAAGGCTACGTTCCCATTGCCCACTTTGGCGGGGGCAACATCGACAAACGCATCGTCAATAAATGGATGACCAAACTGTTGGCTTTGCCGTGCGAGAAAATCATGCACAACGCCCAATATGATTTGGGTTGGCTCCGCGCCAGTGGCTTTCAAGTCAACGGGCGGATTATCGATACCATGTTGATCGCCAGTCTGTTAGATGAAAACCGGTTCAGCTATTCGCTGAATGCTTGCGCCTACGACTACCTTAACAAAACGAAAAGTGAAAAAGATTTAGTCGCTGCTGCGAAGGAATTTGGTGTTGACCCGAAGGCTGAGATGTGGAAGCTGCCGTCCATGCACGTCGGACCCTATGCTGAAACTGATGCGGTTCTCGCGCTTGAACTCTGGAACTACTTCCGCGTTGAGCTTGGAAAGGAAGACCTTTGGGACATTGTTAATCTCGAACTTGATCTCCTCCCAATCTTGGTCGAAATGACTATGAAGGGTGTCAGAGTGGACACTGACCGCGTTGAGCGAACGAGAGATGAAATTCTCAAAAGGGAACGTGCTGTCCTCAAAGAAATCAAGAAAATGGCCGGGATGGATGTGGAGATTTGGGCAGCGCAATCGGTCGCGAAAGCTTTCGACAAGGCCGGGATCGCATTCCCACAGACCAAAAATGGCAGTCCTTCGTTCACGAAACTTTTTCTTCAAGAGCATCAGGCACCACTCGCGAAGCTCATCCTCGAAGCTAGGAATCTGAACAAGACTAGCGGGACTTTCATCAACACAATCATGCGTCACACTCACACAGATGGCCGCATCCATAGTCATATAAACCAAATTCGTTCCGATGATGGGGGTACGGTATCAGGTCGCATATCCATGAACAACCCCAACCTACAGCAGATCCCGGCTAGAGATCCAGAGATCGGGCCGATGATTCGCAGTCTGTTTCTGCCGGAAGAAGGTGAGCAGTGGGCGGCGGTAGACTTCAGTCAACAGGAACCACGGATCTTGGTTCACTATGCACACATCTATGGGCAGTCGCGGGGAATCCCGTTAGAGGGGGTGCAGGAGTTTGTGGACGGCTATCGGAACGATGCCACTACCGACTTCCACACGATGGTCGCTGAGATGGCAAAAATTAACCGTAAACAAGCTAAGACGATCAATCTGGGCATGATGTACGGCATGGGCGTGAACAAACTGAGTGAACAGCTAGATATCCCCGTGGATGAAGCCAAGGATCTGGTGAAGCAGTACCATGACCGCGTACCTTTCGTAAAGGGTTTGATGCAAGGTGTGCAGAACCGATTGAATGATCGTGCAGCCAGTGGATCAATCCGTAGCATACTGGGTCGCAAATGTAGATTCGATCTTTGGGAACCCGATACTTTCGGGATGAGTAAAGCGATGCCATATAAGGATGCAGTGAAAGAGTATGGCGAAACCACGCGCTTAAAACGCGCTTATACCTATAAAGCCCTGAACCGGCTGATACAAGCCAGTGCTGCTGACATGACGAAGAAAGCGATGGTCGATATTTACAAGACAGGTCGTGTGCCTATGCTTCAGGTCCACGATGAGATCGCGATGTCCGTAAAAGATAGAGCAGAGGCAGAGGATATAGCCAAGATAATGACGGAGGCGGTGCCATTAGAGGTGCCCAGTCTGTGCGATGTCGAGATTGGCGACTCATGGGGCGAGGCAAAATGATTGAATTATTGTGGTTTTTATGCTTTTCTACTTAAACCATGATACTGCAAGAGTTTGAACCCCGTTTCGACGGGGTTTTTTTTGACTTATTATATATGTTCCCATATAATCGCAGACATAGTATGGGAGTTGTCACATGGATACGAACAAATGGAAGTCGGTGTTGGTGCCGAAAGCCGTTTATGAGCAGATTAAACGGGACGCGAAACGCGAGGGCCGGACCATTAGTGGGCAGCTACGGAAAGTGCAAGAGCTTTATACACACACGCGGAAAGCCCGTGCAGAAAAAGTTGCGTAAAGAATTTGGTATCGGTATTATTTGGGGACTTTCATAGTCCCCAAGCGAAAAGAACGTTAGTTGAAAGCGTACCCCTCTTCGGAGGGGTTTTTTTTGCCTGTATGTTTGACAATCTCTTATAAACTCCGATAAAGTGAGCATCTCTTTTACAGGAGGATAAAGATGAACAACGAATTACCAATCTTTCCAATACACAGGTGTTCACAGTTAGATGCCGAGCACGACTTTCTTCGACTCAAGAGGGAAAGCTTCACTAATCTTATTGCTCCCAAACAATGGAAAAGCCGAAGCCAGCTTCCTCAAGAGTTTGTGAAAGACTATGTTGTCAGGCGTTCGATTATCGGGAATAAAAGCTCCAACTTTTACCACTGGCAATCAAGAATGGCTTGCGACTCTAATAATTCTCCGGCCCCCATTCGCGCTTGGTATGACCGCAAACTTCACAAGAATATCGCTTCATCCAAGTATTATGAAGAGAGCCACCAGTCTGCGCTTACGATGCGTGGATATATAGCCTCCCAGTTTAGGCCGAGTGCCGCCAAGTGTTTGTACGAGATTTTTGAGGCGACTTCTATTTATGATCCGTGCGGCGGCTGGGGAGATAGGCTTTCTGCCGCGCTTGCCCACTCTTGCCACACCTATCATTGCCGAGATGTAAATCCACTTGTATTTACTGGTTACGCGCTTCAGCAGCACGCCTTTGATATGGACCGCAAGGCAAGTTTCGAGTATCAGGGCAGCGAGATAGACTGTCCAGCAGAAGGCATCTTTGATTTTGTCTTCACCAGCCCTCCGTATTGGAAGGTAGAAAAGTACGCTGGCGACAAACAATCTTTTCGTGTACATAAAAAGTTCGATGACTGGCTGTCTGGGTTCTTGTTTCCAATGATGAAGAACGCTTGGTGCGCTCTGGAGGATGGCGGAACTATGGCAATTAATGTATCTGATTGCTACGCAAACCATACACAAAACATCATATGTGTGCCCGCGATAGAGTATGCGTTAGAGAATCTAAGCGGGTGTCATATGACTGGAATCATCGGCTATGCGGTCTCGGCCCGCAAGAAAAATGGCTTCGACTCAGAGCCTATACTTATTTTTAGTAAGAACGTGCCGTTGTGCTTAGACACACTGCTGACCAAGCAACTGAAACAACAATCATTGGAGTTATAATGACTATGAACAACGAAAAACTTTTGGTCGATTTCAAAAACGTTCTGGAGGAGGTTGTGCAACAACACCCCGATCTGGAACAAGCCATTGGGAACGATGGCTACACCTTGCGTAATTACGTGCGTCGAGGTCTGCGGCATTTTTGTAGGTTAACATATGCCTTTAGCCCCGACGAAGATTTCGCGGACCACGACATTTACGAGGCTGCACAATGGGCACACGCCGAATATTTGCTTGAAAAACAAGAGAGGACGAACCATGAATGAAGACGTTTTATTTAACGAAGTTACTGTACGTGAGGATTTAAGTTACGCTGATGCAGTGATTATTATCGACACCGTGGTGCGCTTTGCGAAGCATGTGGTTAAAGACCAGTC
>Ga0315315_10000164_pt1 | contig 50563 bp, 48 predicted proteins | sample M140m3416metaG_FD_203699 | JGI IMG/M metagenome (GOLD analysis project Ga0315315, IMG submission 203699) | Ammonia-oxidizing marine archaeal communities from Monterey Bay, California, United States - M1 40m 3416 | ecosystem: Environmental > Aquatic > Marine > Intertidal zone | place: USA...
CTTTCGGCGCAAGAATTATAGAAAAACACTATACTTACAATAAAAAGCTTAAAAAATCTGCAGATCACTGGTTATCTATATCGCCCTCTGAGCTTAAAAAACTAAGAATTTCTGTTGATAGAGTAATGAGCGCAATTGGAAATGGAAAAAAGACAGTGTTGAAATCAGAGATAAAAACAAGAAAATTTGCAAGAAGAAGTTTAGTGACAAGTAAAACTCTAAAAAAAGGTCATATATTAAAAAAATATGACATTATTCCTAAAAGACCAGGAACAGGAATTTCACCGATACATTATAAAAAAGTTTTGGGTAAAAAATTAAAAAAAAACCTGATTGCAGATACTATTTTAAAATTTAAAGATTTAATTTAATTTAATTTAATAATTTTATTTTTTTTTATAGACAAGATAGATGAGTGAATAGTTTTTTCAGTATTGAGCAAATTTTCAAAATTTCTAATTTTGTATCTATTAATATTTTGCAGTACAAAATTATTTTGATCAAAATAAAAATTATTTAAATCATAATTAATAGATATTTTTTTGTTTTTAGTTTTGTTATAATATTTCTTTTCTATGTAAGTATTGTTAAAGTCCCATTTTATATAAAATTTATTGGTAAAAATTTTAAAGTCTCTACGAGGAATTTTATTTGTAAAGTCTAAATTTATTTTACTATAATTCCCATTGACATGTTTTAAATTTAAAGTAACTGACTCCTCAACATCTCTTCCAAGTTTTTTAGGAAACTCGAGTGATAAAGTTTCTTTTACCTTACCGTTAAAAAATAATGATAAATCAATTTCATGAGAACAGGTTTTTATTACTCCACCACCAAGTTTACTATTGAAGGCATATCCCTCCCTAAAATCTTCGTATTTATGCCAATGGGGTAAAAATGTGTTCCAAGTAAATTCAGAAAAAATAATTTTTTGTTTTTTTAAGATTTTTTTAATTTTTATAATTCGAGGATCAAATCTCATCATATAGCCTGAAAAAATATTTATTTTTTTATTTTTGATTAATGATTGCATTAAACTTAATTCATTAAGATTATTTGAAATTGGTTTTTCAATTAAAAAATTTTTACAAATTTTTGAAAATTTTTTAAATGTTTTATAATGTAGTGAAGTGGGATTGCAAATAACAACTAAAGATATATTTCTTTTTTTTAACTTGGAAAATTGTGAAATTTCTACAAAAGGATTTTTTTTTATTATTATGTTTGAATTATATGTTCTGAATAAAACAACTTTACATCCTAACTTCAAAAAAATATTAGCATGTCTAAGCCCTATAGACCCTTTTCCAACTATACAAATTTCCATTTTTTTTGCATTTTTTTTATTGTGTTAACACAATTCAATTTTTTTAAAGACGGAAAAAGATATTCATTTTTTTGCATTTTTTTTAGGTCAATTAATGTGTCTAATGTAAAGAATTTTTCATGGTCAATTCCATAAAAATTTTTACTTAAAGCAAATATCTTAAAAATATTTTTTTTTCTTATTTCGTAAGTCACATGTTCTTTATTTTTAGAATTTTTTGAGTCAATAGAAAATAAAAGGCATCCCTTGAATATCTCTCCTGCAAAATGAGACAAAGGTTTTATATAAGCATAATCAACTTTTTTTTTAACAAAATTTTTTACTAATGCCTTAACTATAATTGGTTGAATAAGGTAATTATCTGATGTTATTCTTAATATAACTTTATTTTTAAAATTATATTTTTTGATAGTTTTTTTAAATCTTTCCAAAACATTATTTTCATTTGAAAAGAAAATATTTATTCCATGTTTATCAGCGTAACTTTTTAAAATATAATTTTTTGCTTTATCTCCCGAGACTATAAAAATTTTTTTTTTATTTGAAATTTTTTTTGATATTCTAATAATTCTATCAATTACTGTCTCCCCAAAAAAAGTTTGTAATATTTTACCTTTTAATCTTGTGGAATTAATTCTAGCCTGAATAAAAATTATAATACCTTTATCTTTTACCACGCAGTCCAACCACCATCGATGATAAATTCTGATCCATTCATATAAGATGATGATTCTGAAACTAAAAATAAAATCGCATCTGAATATTCTGAAGAATTCGACATTCTTACATTAGGTGTAAGGTTTGAATAATTTTTAATAAATCTTGCAGTGTGTTTTTTGTTAATCATTCCACCTGGTACTAAAATATTTGATCTCAATCCTTTCTCACCATAATGAGTTGCTAGGTATTTTGTAAAACCTATTATTGCTGCCTTAGTGGTAGAATAACTAATTGGAGAATTTATATTTGATTTACCATAAATTTTTTTGTTTGGAGCCACCTTCCCATAAGTTGAAGATGTGTTAATTATTATTGAAGATTTATTTTTTAATAAGAGTGGAAGAAAGTATTTTGTGGTTAAAAATAATCCATTTAGATTAACATTTATTGCTGAAAGCCACTCTGAAAAAGGATAATTTTCAAATGACGAAAAAAAATTTGATTTTTTATCTAAAATTCTTCCACCTTTATAGTGTGAGTGATTTATTAATCCGTAAATTTTTTTAAATTTCTTTGAAATAATTTTTGTTATTTTAATTATTTCTTTTTCATTTGTTATATCAATTTTAAAAAAAAAATAATTTTTCGAACTTATCTTTAAATCTGCTAAATCTAAATTTATTACAATGTAGCCATTTTGAATTAATGTATCTACAGATACCTTACCTAATTGACCAGATCCACCAACTATAACTATTACTTTATTTTTTGGTTTTTTTTTAAGTTTAAGAAAACTTTTCATTTATTTAGATAATTTTTTAACAAGTTTAGAAATTTGAGAATCATACTTGTAAATTTCAGACATAAGTTTAGCTGCATCTTTTGGCGCATGTTTAAATGATAATTTTAATATATTCATCCATGTTTTGTTATTTTTAGATCTAATTTTCTCAATTTTGCTGATTATTTGTAAATATTTTTTTGATAATGACGAATTTTTCATTTTCTGGATAAATTTAATTTACATCAACATCTATAAAAATCCAAGAAAATATTAGTCTTTAAAAAATAATTTTTAATAAAAAAAAATTGTTAATCATAGATGAAAAAAACTCATACAAGTATGAACATCAGGTTCCATCTTGTTTGGATATCTTTTAAAATTTATATGTGTGCCAATTTCTGCATTATTCCAATGAGCTTTTTTATCTAAAATTCTTCTTAGTAATTTTAAATCTAAGTTGCAATATAATTTTCTATTTTGATCCTCTCCTTTTACAATATGTATGTCTTCACCATTGCATTTAATAAATACATTTGTTTTTAGAGAAATATTAAATTTTTTGACTCTTTCTGACATTTTTTCTGAAGCAAGTTTTAAATCATTATTTAATTTTAAAAGATCAGGATCAGCATCATTCTCATAATCGTATTTTTTATTTTTTAAAGATTTTACATATCTTTTCATTTCTTCTACATCTATTCTAATATAGTTTTTATCAACCATTTTTTTTATAATGTCATAAGTAATATTTTCTCTTAAGCTAAGAATATTAGTTTGATATTTTAGGTTTGTTTTTAAATAGTCTGCACATTGATCCCAAATTGTAGTTCCTAAATAATCATTTTTGTAATAATTCTTACCCCCAATTATGTATGATCCAGCAAATGGTAAAACAGTTACAGGTTTAAGTATAGGAATTATTTTGCAAAGATGATCAAAATTTCTTTTTAGAATTCTCTCGTTTTCTGTAATTTTTTCACTTTCATTGAGGTTATCAAAACAAGATGGATATGGTCCAGCAGCATTATAATTTAGCATTGCTAAATCTATTTTTTTAAACCTTTTATTTAAATTTAAACAAGAAATTTCATCAGGCGTATTATCATTAAAATTTATTGCAGTTATATCACCATCATTTAAAACTAAAGCGCTATCTATTAGGTTGCCCAGCAAGGACTCTTCAAAAATATGTTTTGTAAAAGGTTTATACATTGTAAGCTTAAACTCTTTAAAACTAATAGTTTGATCGTCTTTTATTTCTATAAAATTGGAATATCCATTTTTAAGTAAATTTTTTTTTAAAAAATTTGGACCTTCGTTCAAAATAATTATAGGAATATCTTTAGGAAATTTGAAATTTTTCTCATCATAATGATCTGGATGAATGTGGCTTACATATATAGCATCAACTTTTTGAACATCAGATATTTTAGTTTTAAGTGGAGGGTAATGATACCAAGCATCTTCGAAAACTCCATCAACCAACCAAGGATCACATAAAATTTTTGTATTTTTGGAACCAGTAAAAATTCCACATGCGTTACCTATAAATTTAAATTTCATAATATGAGGAATTATTTAAATCCATTGGATATTTTTTATATGTGTTAAAATGTCTATTTTCAAAAAAATTTAAAAAACGTTTAAAAATATTAGTATTTTTTCTTTAATTTAATATCTTATTTATTTGTAAAGAAGTAAATAATTTTTTTTTTAATTTCTTTTCCATTATAAACTAAGCAATTTCTTAAAAATGAACGATTTTCAACACTGATATTTTTAGTGTTTAATTTAATCCAGCCATATTTTTTATAAAAACTTACAAGTCTTTGTTTGCATATCAAAAAAGAAAAATATTTTTTTTGTTTGATAATCGTATTATTAAAATGCATTAATATATTAGAATGTTTTTTCTTCCTATATTTGCTGTCTATAATTAATGTATCAAATAATAGGTATTTCAAATTTTTTTTAGTATTGGAAATTTTACAACTTCTTGTTCTCAACAAAGTATAACCTATTAGTCTAGATTTTATAAAAAAAAGATTATGAATGTCTTTTTTTTTCACATTCGATTTAAACCATTCATATTGTGACTTATAGCCAAATCTCCATTCTTTATCTTTTAATTTACAAATGGATTTAATATTACTTTTCGATAAAGCAGAAGTTGTGAGAGAAATAAGATTATAACTCATTTAGAATTAAATATAATATCCTTTTAAATAAAATTAATCTTTATTTTTAATCTTTTTAAATTTCAATCTAGCCTCATTAGATAACCAACAATATATGTCTTTTTTTAATAACTCAATATTTGAATTATAAAAATCTTTTAATGAGTAGCTATATATATATCCTTTACCTAACTTAGCTTTTTTTATCTTATTTTTTTTTTCAAAATGTTTAAAAATTTTTTTATTTCTTTCTCTTTTCAGGCCAATTAATTCTTTATAAAGAACAAATAAGTAAAATTCTTTTAGTTTGACTTTTCCATTAATATTTTTAATTTTATGTAAAAAGGTTTTAGAGTATCTATAAGGCACATTCATCATAAATTCAGCATGATGTACCTGTGATGCAGTTAAATTAGGAGAAATTCCAAAACAAATAAACTTGGCATTTAAATCAATCAATCTATCAAATGGGGAATGGGGACCATATACATGAGGAGTATTATCAGAACAAATATATCGGGCTTTTTTTCCAATACCAGTAATTGAGGAAAAAGGATGAGACTGTCTTATAGAACCTTTTCTTTTTCTTAAGAATTCAGTAAATGCACCAGTCTCACTTATAGTTTTTTTTAAATCAAAAATTTTTTTTTTATTTACTAAATTAAAAGTATGAGTTGGAAATGTAATAGTTCCAGCTTTTCCTAAAATATTATTAAGCGCCTTGTAATGTTCATTAAGGATATCTTTTTTATAAAACTTTCCAAGTGAAATAAGATTTCCAGTTAGATATATAATGTCATTTTTTTTTAAATGAATTTTCTTATAAGCTGATAATAAATCTCTATAACTATAATCAAAATCCATTATTTCTTTTTTAATAATAATTTTTTAACTATTATTTCTAGTTGATTAAAATTTTTAACTTTTGACAATTTATCTTCTTTGATTTTAATTTTTAACTCTTTTTCTAAAACCATAACAATTGAAATTAGATCTAAAGAGTCTAGTAGATTTTTTGAGAAATCTTTTTCTAAATTTATTTTTTTATCTATTTCTCTCTCAAAAAGTTTTTTAAAATTCTCAATTTTCATTATTTCTTATATATTCCATATAATTTTTGTTAAAACAAAAGTCCAGCTGAAATAGAAAGGCCGACTCCGAAACCACATATTATTATTTTCTTTTTTTTTAAAAAGTTATCTTTTATTAAAAGTAATGGAATAGATGAAGAGACGGTATTTCCAATATTTTCAATAATATTAGATAATTGATTTTTTTTTAAATTTAAACTTTTTGCGACCGTATCAACAATATGCTTACTTCCTTGATGAAAATAAAATTTATCAACTTGAGAAACTTTAAGATTATTTTTTTTTAAAAATTTTTTAATAAACTCAGGAACTTGATTTTGGCTAAAATCCATAACATTTTTTCCGTTCATTTCTAATTTTCCATTTTTATTTATAATTGAATCAAAATATGTGCCATCAGTAAAAAATTCAGAATCAATTAAATTCTTTAGTTTTACTTTTTTAGATTTTATAAGAATACTCATTGTGGCCGCATCACCAAAAAGTAATTCAGTTTTGTAGTCATTAGGTACAATAATTTTAGAATATGGATCACATGTAAAAAACAAAGCAATTTCATTTTCCTTTAAAAAACTTTCTGCAACTTTAAGTCCGTATAAATATCCAGCGCATCCTTGAGATATATCAAGACAAGCCACATTTTTCTCTAAATTTAATCTTTTATGAATTATTGCAGAATTATGGGGGAGTCCGTTATATTCAGGATTCTGAGTACATAAAATTAACATCTTAATTTTGCTTTTGTTAATTGGTTTTTTAAAGTTTTTAAATGATTTAATACACATGTCTATAACGTCTTCATTATTATTTTTTCTTAAAACTTTTGAAGCTCCAATTTTATTTTTGAGGAAAATTTTATTAATTTTTTTATATCTTTTTTTTAAATCTAAAAAATTTTTAGGTGTGTATTTTGATATTGCTTGAATGGAAATCATATTATTTTATTGAAAAATGGATTTCACCTATATTTATTTTATTTTGAAATATTTCTGAAACTGTATACTTGTTATACTTATTATAAACATTTATTATTTTAATATCTTTTTTGTTTTTATTAAGAAAAGGTTTATTTAACTTAAGTCTATTGAATATCCAGTTACCCTTTTTTTTTATATTTCTTAAATGCCAATACTTGGTTAAAGCAACTAAAATCTCAATATCACTATAATCAGTGACGAGTTTACAATTTACAGACTTTTTCTTACTAGGATAAAAATATTTATAAAATATTTTTTCATCATAGGAGTAATTATTATTAATTTTAATTTTTGAATTTATTAATTTTATCATTCTTTTAGAATTTTTATATTTGATAGTACATAGAACATCAAATTTTTTAGGTAAATAAGACGAATTTTTATTTTGTTTTATTAATATTATTTTTGGTTGAGATAAAATAAATTTTTTAAAAATTATATCTAGTTTTTCGAATTTTTTTTTTGAAGGAATAAGTCTTTCAATATAGTTTATAATATCTGCACCCTGTACGTATTTTCTTTGACCTCTAAATAAAAACATAATTTAGAGCATAATGTTCAATTTTTGAACTATAATCAAGGCTAATAATCAATAAACTTGACTGTTCAAAATTTGAACGCTAATATGATATCTATTATTAATGAAATTAAACCAAGAAAAACTTGATATATTAAGAAAAATAGACAGTAAAAAAGTTCGTTCTCAAAGACAAATTGCAAAAGAATTAGAATTGAGTCTAGGTAAAATAAATTACTGTTTGAAAGAACTTAAAAAAAAAGGACTTTTGAAAGTCAAAAATTTTGCAAAAAACCCTAATAAGTCAGATTATATTTATGTTTTAACGCCCAAAGGTATTTCTGAGAAAACTAAACTCACTATAAATTTTATGAAAAGAAAAATGGAGGAATATGATAGACTCAAAGAGGATCTTAAAAATAAAAGTAAATAAAAAAATTCATGTTAAATAATAAAACAGTTTTAATTACTGGTGGAACAGGAAGTTTTGGCCAGGAATTCGTTAAAATTGTTTTAAAAAAGTTTCCAAAGATAAAAAAATTAATTATATATAGCAGAGATGAGCTCAAACAATCTGAAATGCTTAGAAAATTTCCTAACGAAAAATTTAAATGTCTTCGTTTTTTTTTAGGTGATGTCAGAGATAAAGAAAGACTCATTAGAGCATGCGATGGAGTTGATGTTCTTGTTCATGCAGCGGCATTAAAACAAGTTCCAGCAGCAGAATATAACCCAATTGAATTTATAAAAACCAACATTCTTGGAGCTTCAAATATAATTGAGGCAGCAATTACAAATAAAATTGCAAAAGTTATTGCTTTATCAACTGACAAAGCAGCATCACCAATAAATTTATATGGAGCAACAAAACTTTGTAGTGATAAATTATTCATTGCAGCAAATAATTATGCTGGAAATAATAACGTTAGTTTTTCAGTTGTAAGATACGGAAACGTAATGAACTCAAGAGGATCTGTAATACCTATATTTCAGGAAATGAAAAAAAATAAAGTATTATTAGTAACTGATAAAAACATGACAAGATTTAATATTACCCTTTCTGAAGGTGTTAATTTTGTTTTAAGTTGTTTAAAGAATTTATTAGGGGGTGAAATTTTTATTCCAAAACTAAATTCTTATAAAATCTTAGATGTTGCAAAAGCAATATCACCAACTGCAAAAATTAAAATTATTGGTAAAAGACCAGGTGAAAAAATACATGAAGAAATGATTACCCAAGCAGATAGTGTCAATTCATTAGAATTTAAAGATTATTTTATCATTTTTTCTAACAATAGCCAAAAAATTTTTAATTTTTATAAAAAGAAAAAAAATGGAAAATTATTAGCAAAAGATTTTTCTTATAATTCAAGGGATAATAAATATTTAACAGTATCAAATTTAAAAGGTTTAATCTCAAAATTATAAAAAGTGATTTTTGAATTTTTAGATTATTTTTATAAGAAATGATAAGAGAGTTTTTTAAAGTCTATAAACTTGTTTACAATTATAACAGTTTCAAATCCATATATTTTAATTTTATTGTAATAATATCAACATTTTTAGAAGGTATAAGCATTGGTATTATTTTTCCATTATTAGATCTAACTATTAATAAAAATAAAGAAAACATAATTTTTGATTTATTTCCTTTCATTAATCTTGAAAATCCAAATTATATTTTGAAAATGATTGTAATTTTCATATGCATTTTTTTAATTAAAAGTATATTTTTAGTTTATTTATCTTGGTGGAGAAGTGGTTATATAAAAGAATTAAATTTTTACTTTAGATCACAAATTTTTAAAAAATATATCTTAAGTAAATATGACTTTTTTTTAATAAATAAACCTTCAATAATAATGAGAAATTCATTTAATGAAATCTCGTTTTTAGTTCAATCCATTGACTCAATTTTGAAATTAATTTCAGAGTTTTTTGTTTTTTTTGTTATTTTTTTAGTATTAATCTATTTTGAAGCTAAAGGAACTGCTGTCGGAATTTTAATCTTTGGTTTAAGTGGCTTAATATATATCATTTTTTTGAAAAATTTCTTAAAGAATTGGAGTAAAAATGTTCAATATTTTAGTGGTAAAATAATTCAAACAATTCAACAATCAATAGATACAATTAAATTTTTAAAAATTAGCAATATAGAGAAAAAGGCTATTAAAGACTATGATTTTAATATAACTGAATTTGTTAGGTACCATAGACTAAGAAACTTTTTTTCAGATATACCAAGAATATTTTTAGAATTACTTGGAGTGATAGTTATCTTAACAATTTTTTACTATTTATATGATCCAAATAGATCTGATATGTCTTATTTAGTTCCTTCAATAAGCTTAATAGCCGCTGCAGCTTTTAGATTATTGCCAAGTATAGGTAGAATAATGAATTACATGCAATCTTTATATGGTGTTAGCGCATCAATTCAAACAATTCAGAGCGCTTTATCTAAAAATGAAGGTAGGGTCAAAGAAGTTTCAAACAATACCAAGTTAAAATTAAATGAAAAAATAGAATTAAGAAATATTACTTTTTCATACCCCAATACAAATTATAAGATTTTAAATAATTTTAATCTAAAAATTTCTAAAAATGAGTTTATATGCTTTGTTGGGGAGAGTGGAGTTGGCAAAACAACAATAATTGATTTAATATCTGGAATTTTAGAACCAGAGAATGGTGAAATAATTATAGATGGAAATAAACTGGATGAGTCAAATAAGTTTATTTGGCAAAAAAATATAGGTTATGTTTCCCAAAATACAATCTTATATAATGGCTCTATAAAAGAAAATATTTCAATTTTAGAAAATGATAAAGTTGACGATCTTAAAATAAATAATGCAATTTATTTCTCAAAATTGGAAGAATTTATAAAATCAAAAAAAGAAGGTTTAGATTTCATTATTAGTGAAAAAGGATCAAATTTATCAGGAGGTCAAATTCAAAGACTTGGAATTGCAAGAAGTTTGTATAATGATCCTCAAGTGTTAATTTTAGATGAGTTTACAAGTGCACTTGATCAAAAAACTCAATTGGATATATTAAACTCAATAGAATCTTTAATTGGAAAAAAAACAATCATTACAATTTCTCATAATAAAGCAGTTTTTGACAAAGCAGATAAAATAATTCAGTTAAAAAAAAATCAAAATGGCAAAATAGAAATTAGTTAATTTTTTATGATACCTTATTCAAAACAATCAATTACAAATCGTGATATAGAAGAAGTTAAAAAAGTTTTGAAATCAAACTATTTAACACAAGGACCTTATGTTTCCAAATTTGAAAATGTTTTAAAAGAAAAAGTAAGTGCAAAATACTGTGTCGCTGTTAATTCAGCAACGAGTGCTTTACACCTTTCTTGTTTAGCGCTTGGTTTAGGAAAAGGAGATTATTTGTGGACAACTTCTAATACATTTGTCTCATCTGCAAATTGCGCTTTATTTTGTGGAGCTAAGGTGGATTTAATTGATATAGATTTAAAAGATTACAATATATCAATACCCTCACTTAAAAGAAAACTTATTAAAGCAAAAAAAAATAAAAAATTGCCAAAAATAATCATTCCTGTTCATTTTGCGGGAAGACCTTGTAATATGAAGGAATTATATAAGCTTTCGAAAACTTTTAAATTTAAAATCATCGAAGATGCCTCTCATGCATTAGGTTCAAAAATTAATGGTAAAAATATAGGAAATTGTATGTATAGCGATACCTGTGTTTTTAGTTTTCATCCAGTCAAAAGTATTACGACGGGAGAAGGTGGATGTATAACGACTAATGATAAAAAAATTTCTGAAAATTTAAGAAGACTTAGAACTCATGGTATTAACAAAGAGAAAAAGAGCTTCATAAATAAGAAATCTCCCCCTTGGTTTTTTGAACAAATTTCTTTAGGCTATAATTATAGAATGAATGATTTGGAGGCATCGCTAGGCTTCAGTCAAATTAAAAAATTAAATACATTTATCAAAAAAAGAAATAATGTAGCCAAATTATATGACAAACTTTTACATAAATTACCTTTAATAATTCCTAAAAGAGATAAAAATATAGTTAATTCTTATCATTTATATCCAATTAGAATTAATACTTCTAACTATGAAAAAGTTAGATTTAAGTTGTTTAATTTTTTAAGAAAAAATCGAGTTAATGTTAACGTTCATTATATTCCCATTTATTTACATCCTTATTATAAAAAATTAGGTTTTAAAGAAAAAAATTATCCAAATAATAATATTTTTTACAAAACTGAAATCTCAATACCAATCTATCCAACTATAAAAAAAAAAGAGATTTTGTATGTAGTGAGTTTAATAAAAAAGTTTTTTAATGAAAAATAATTTAATTTGCTCACCTATTGGTAAATTATGTAAAGAAAATTCATCAAATATTATTTTTGGTAAGATCAAAAATAACCACATTTTAAAAAAAAAATATAATTTAAAGGAAATTAATAAAACTTTTTCAAAAAAAGAAAGGTTAAAAGAATTAAAATTTTTAAAAGTATTTTATGAAAAGAAAATTAAAAGCCTAGTTTATTTTCTCAATGATTATCATGGTACAAGTTATGATCGACGATTTTGGGAAATAATTGTTGGACCTTTTTTGAATAAATTAATTTATATTTCAAGGGAGAGATGGCTAACAGTTAAAAAAAATATTAAAAATACTAAAATTAATGAATGCAGCACAGTTTATTTTGATAAAAAAAATATGGTACCAATTAATTATGAAGACTTTTATTACCTTTTTTCAAAAGATGAATTAAACTGCTTTTTGTACTTTAAGGCATATAAAACGCTTTTTTCAGCGCAAAAAATTAAAATTAGATATAAAAAAATTAAAATTGTAAGAAGTTATTTAAAAATCAAAAACCAAAAATCAATCTTAATAAAAATTTATGAAAAAATATTTTCTTTAAAAAAGAAAAATCAAAAATATTTATTTTTTGACCATTACATCAAAAAAAATTTTTATTTTCTACTATCTTTAAGACTTTTCAATTTACCATTTAGATATTTTGAATTTGATTATTCAATTGATCAAATTAAAAAAAAAAGAGTTTTATCAAATTTAAAATTTGATAATAAACCAAAATCACAATTTGATATTTATTTTGATCAGATTTTTTTTTATCTTTTACCAATGTCTTACTTGGAAAATTTTAAAAAAATTAATGATTATTCAATAAATTTAAAATTAAATCCTAAAATAATTTTTACAAGTTTGGCTCACACTTCTAATGACACTTTTAAAATATGGTCAGCAAATCAGATTTCTAAAGGATCAAAGTTAGTTACATCTGATCATGGATTAATACTAGAAAAGTGTCTTAATTTTTATAATACAAAAATTTATGATTTTTACATAAGATGGATGAAATCAGACGAAAAAAATTATATACAGCTTCCACCAAATATTTTATTAAAAAAATTAAAAAAACAAAAAAATAATTCGAATAAAATTTTAGTTATTTTGACGACAAGGTATTTTTATAAAAGAAATTTTTATCACAAAAATGGAAATGATATAGACGAATATGAATTTATAAAAAAACAAATCTACATGTTATTTAAAAACAACATTCACAATTTTTATTTTAGAATACATCCATCATCTGAGATGAAAAATGAGCTTGAGGATCTTATAGAATTAGATTTTGGTAAAGATAAAATTGATAATGAGACTATTTTTGAAAATACATTTAAAAAATATAAATTATTTATAGATACTAATTTTGAAACCACATTCTTACAAACATTATATCATGACGTTCCAACTTTGTTGTTAATAAATTATGATTTTATTGATTTAAATAATGATATTAAAAAATTAATTAAAGAAATGAAAAAAAACAATATGATTATTAATAATTTTCATAAATCAAAAAAGTTTATTCATAATATTATAAAAGATCCCCAAATATGGTGGAATTCAAAAAAAACTCTTCAAATTAAAAAAAAATATTTGGAATTGTGTGGTATTAAAACTAATGATAATTTTTCATTGTGGTTTAACTTTTTTAGAAAAATATGAGAAACATTTTAGATTGTTTTAATAAAAAAAAAAGACCGTTTATTGTTGCCGAAATGTCAGGTAACCATAATGGATCATTAAAACATTGTTTAAAAACCATTGAAGCTGCAGCTAATTGCGGGGTTGATGCAATCAAGTTCCAAACTTATAAAGCTGAAACTTTAACTATTAAATCTGATAAGAAAGATTTTATAATTAATGATCCTAAAAGTCCTTGGCATAAAAAAAATCTTTATAAACTTTATGAAAAAGGTTCTACCCCTTGGGAATGGCATGCTGAATTATTTAAACATGCAAAAAAATGCAATTTAACTGCATTCAGTACACCTTTTGATTTGACAGCACTAAAATTTTTAAAAAGATTTAATTTACCGTGTTATAAAGTTTCATCCTTTGAAAATACATATTTGCATCTAATAAAAAAAATTAGTAAAACAAAAAAGCCATTAATTATTTCAACAGGTCTAGCTTCAAAAAAAGAAATAGAAGAGTCTGTAAAAATAGCAAAAAAAAATGGTTGTAAAAAATTAATTTTATTAAAATGTTCTAGTAATTATCCAGCGGATCCTAACGATTGTAACTTAAAAACAATCAAGGATATGAGAGAAAAATTTTTGTGTGAAGTAGGTTTTTCAGATCACACACTTGGAATTGGGTCCTCATTAATGAGTATAGCATATGGAGCAAAATTAATAGAAAAGCATTTTACATTAGACAAAAAAAATAAAACAGTTGATGCTAAGTTTTCTCTAGATCCAGTAGAGATGAAAAATTTAGTAGATGAAAGCTTAAATGCTTGGAAATCTATTGGAAATATAAGCTATTCATTTAGTAGAAATGAAAAAAAATCATTAAAATTTAAACGATCTTTATATTTTGTTAAAAATGTTAAAAAAGGAGATAAGATAACTTTATCTGATATTAAATCTATAAGACCTGGTTATGGACTTGCTTCAAAATACTTTAATAAAATTCTTGGGAAAAAAGTTAAAAAAAATATTTCTAGGGGAACAGCCGTAAAGTTTAATTTAATTAAAGTTTAATTTAAAAAAATGTTTTTATAATTGATTTTTATTAATAAGATATATATTTAGATACTAGACTAATGACAGAGATAAATAAAAAAGATTGGAAAGCTTCTTTAGAGAAAAGAAGAAAAATGACATTTGAAGCTGATAAATCTATATACGTTGAAACACCACCTTTTCCAAGAGAAATAACTCTCGACATTAATAATAGATGTAATCATAAGTGCTTCTTTTGTGCGAACCCAAAAATCAAAAATTATGACCAATTAGATCTAGACATTGCATTTGATTTGATGAAACAAGGAATTGAAAATGGATGTACTGATTTAGCATTACAAGCTCTTGGAGAACCTTTTATGGACAAGAGATTACCAGAATTTGTTAAGGAAGGTAAAAGACTTGGTTATGAATACATTTATATAAATTCAAATGGAGCATTAGCTAATTCAAAAAGAGCTAAGCCAGTAATTGATGCTGGTTGCGATAGTATTAAATTTTCTATTAATGCTAACAATAGAAAAGATTTTAAAGAGGTACATGGTTATGATGATTTTGAAAAAGTTTTAGAAAATTTAAAATGGATATATGAGTATAGAAATCAAAATAATATTAATATGGGTATTTATGTTAGTGCTGTAAATAATTCAAGATCAAAAGTGGATTATGAAAATATAAACAAATTTATTAAACCTTATTGTGATAATTTTTCTCTTAGAGATGTGAGTAATCAAGGTGGGAGCATGATGGAACTTAACGAGTCTGAAACAATTAAAGAAGGAAATATTTTAGGAAGTTTAAAAAATGAAGAGTTTACTACACGCTGCGTTTATCCATTTAATCGCATAGTAATAAATCCACATGGATTTGTTGTGGCGTGTACAGCAGACTTTCATGATAAATTATCTATAGGAGATGTCAGAAAAAACAGTCTAAAAGAAATATGGGAAGGAGAAACTTTTAAATTTTTTAGAAAAAAACATTTAGAGGATGAATATGAAGGTTTATTTTGCAATAAATGTCTTAACAATTTAAATTGTGAAACCAGACAATTGAGAGACGTATTTAAAGAACAGCCTATTAAAGAAAATAGAAATTAAATTCATTATGTTTAAAAAACACATATTATCAATGAAGCGATATCAAACTTCTGAAAATAGAGATGTGCTAAATGGAATAATTCTTGATAGAAATGAAAGAGCTGATCATTATGCAGATAATGAATTTAAAAATGTTTTAAGTAGAATTCCTAAATTTTCACTTAATGCGACTCCAGATATCTCTCTTTTGTACAATAAAATTGCAAAATTACACAATTTAAAAAGAGATAATATTTATATCACCCAAGGAATAACAGAGTGTATGTCTCATATAATTTTTTCATTCATGAAAAAAAAAGATGAATTAATTATCATGAAACCAACATACCCCATGTATAATGTTTTATGTAATCTTCATAATGTAAAATATAAAGAGTGGAAGTTTAATAAAAATCTTAAACTATCAATTGGTGATCTTAAAAAATTAATTAACAAAAAAACTAAAGTTATTTTTCTTGTAAACCCAAATTTACCTATAGAATATGAAATAAGTGAGAATGACAAAAAAGAGATACTTAAAATTTGTAAAAAACGTAAAATTATCCTTGTATATGATGAAGCCTATTATCATTTTGGAGCAAAATCTGAAATTGAGAATATAAAAAAAAATTATAATTTAATTGTAATGAGGACGTTTTCAAAAGCCTGGGGGTTGTCTGGAATTAGACTGGGATACATGGTAGCGAACAAAAAATTATGTGATTATGTTTCGAAATGCAGATCTTTAGTTGAAACAAATTCTTTAACCTACCAAGTAGCATTATGGGCAATTGAAAATAAAATCTATAAGACAAATGTGAATAATATTAAAAAGGGTTCTTTATTTTTAAGAAAAAAGTTGAAAAAAGCACATGATGAATTTCATGGCGGGGTCCGGACTAATGCAATTTTAATAAAACTTAAAGATTTTCAAGCTACGGAAAATTTAAAAAATTATTTGTCTAAAAAAAAAATATATATCAGAAATAATTTTCCCGATCCAATTTCTAATTGTATTAGGGTTAGCTTAGCTTCAGTAAAAAAATTATCAAAATTTTTTAATGAATATTCTAAATGGAAAAAAAGCTTTATAAAGAGCAATTAGCAATTCTCAAATACATAAACACATATTCAAAAAAGTTATCAAGTAATGGAATAAGAACTGATTTAGTTCCTTTCTCAGATTTTGTTACTTGGGCCAATTGTTTAGGCAAAGAAAAAATTGATAATCTACAAAAAAAAAGGAAATTAAGTTTGAATTATTTAAAGATTCTGGTTTTGGAACTATTAAGTATCGGTCAAAATTATAAATTTAATATAGTAGGACCATCATTAAAAAAGATAAATAAATTAAATGTAATATATTCATATTGTGAAAAAAAAGATTTTCAAAATAATTTTTATTATGACAAATATTTTGGATTAAGATCAAATGAGATTAAAAATACTTACTGGTTTTTAATATCACTAGATAATTATGTGCCAAAAACAAAATATAAAAATCTATTTATTTTATATCGAGAGACAAAAAAATTTAAATTTTATTTTTTGATAAAAAATATATTAAGAATATTGAAAAAGAAAAAATCTTTTTATTACCTAAATAATACTTACCATCTTTCAAAAACATATGCTTCTTTTTTTTTTAATACATTTGAATTTAAAAATTTCAATTTATTTTTGCCTTTTGAAAATAGACCAAATCAAAATGCTATTATCGAGAAGACAAAGTTAATTTCAGGTTCAAATTTAGTCAATGCATACTATCATCGTTTACCGGAACCTTTACAAACTGAAATGATTTATAAAAAAAATAAAATTAATAATCTTTATGTAAGCTCAAAAGTCCAAAAAAAAATCTTTTTAAAATATTTTAATTGGCCAAAAAACAAATTAAAAGTAATTGAAAGTCTTAGATATAAAAATTTAAAATTAAGAAAAAATATAATTTATTTACCTTATGAAATTGATAATATTGATTTCTATTTATCTAATCTAAAATATTTGAGTAAATACAACTTGGAAATTTCAAAAAATTTTTCAATTAGCATACATCCACTAAAACAAAAAAGTTTCAAACACCTTGAGTTTAAAAAATTATTTAAAAAATTAAAATTTCAAAAAAATTCAAAAAAAAACAATCGTATTTCAATAATTTTAGGGGAAGCCGGAAGTGTTGCTTCAGAGTGCTTAGAAACTTATGGTAAAGTTTATCATATTACGAATCAAAGTTACAATATATTTTCTTCTAATATTTGGAATAATCTTCAAACAACAAAAATCAAAGAAGGTATATATTTGTATAAAAAAAAAAGTGCCTTTAAAATGTTGAATATTGGCAGTAAAAAAAGTTCTTTTGAAACTTTATTGTGAAATTTATCTTTACTGTTCAAAATTTGAACGATATCATTAATTATATATAAATTCTAAATGCTTCTAAGATATAAAGTAAACAATAATAATCATCGAATAATTTTCTGCCCTGACAAAGAAGGTGTTCAAATAAGGAAAAAAGTTAACTCGTATACTTCAATAGCTAAAGATTTAAAAAAAAATTATAATGATAAAAAAATTGTTCTTATTTATGATAAGAAAATAAATAAAGATATTATTAAATACTTAATTCATGATTTAAAAATCTCATTCAAACAATTAAAATTAATAAGTTTTCAAGGTAGCAAAAAAAATAAAAATATTAATCAATTATTAAAGATAATCGATTTTTTAATTAAAAATAAATTCACAAAAAAATCTGTTTTAATTTCTTGTGGTGGAGGAGTGATAGGAGACATATGTGGATTAGCAAGCAGTTTATATTTAAGAGGCATGATTCATTATCATATTCCTACTACCATGACAGCAATTGTTGATAGTTGCATTGGCGGAAAAACAGGAATTAACTATAAAGGTATAATTAATTCCTTAGGAAATTATTATCATGCAGATAGGGTTTATATATCAAAGAATATAATTAAACTTATTCCAGAAAGAGAATATTTATCGGGAATACCAGAAATTATTAAGTGTGGCTTAATTAATGATAAAAATATATTTAAACTGCTTAAAGATAAAAAAAAAATTCTTGATAGAAATTTTGAACATATATCTAAACTTATCCAATTATCACTTCAAACAAAGATTAAATTTTTCAAAAAAGATGTAGAGGAAAAAAATGAAAGATTAAAACTAAACTTTGGACACACATTTGCACATGCAATTGAAATGGCATTAGATAAAAAAAAAACAGAAATAATTAGGCATGGTGAGGCAGTGGCAATAGGCTTATTATGTGAAATTTTTTATGCAAAAGGTAATAATAAAGATTTTAAAAAAACAAAAGAAATTTTAAAAATGTTTGATATTCCATATGATTTAAAATTTTATATAAAAAGAACACCTCGTTCTGAATTAAAAAAAAAAATTTTTCAAAATATTTTTTTGGATAAAAAGAGAATAGGTCTTAATCCCAGATATATTAAGCTAACAAATATTGGAAAATCAAATATTTCTGAAATGAAAAATTATAATAGAATTTATAAAACAATTGATCATGTAATTTTTGGAAAGAAAAGTAATGCTTAAAAACAAGAATATATTTATAACAGGAGTGGGTAAGGGGATTGGAAAAGAAGTCTGTGAGGCATGCATAGAAAATGGTGCACATGTTTACGCAATTTTAAAATCTAAAAAAGATATAAAAAAACTAAAAAAAAGTAAAAATTTAAAAGTTTTTATTGGCGATGCACGTAATATAAAATTAGTAAAAAAAATATTTAAAATCTCAATAAAGGAAAAAAGAAAAATAAATGGGATAATTAATAATGCTGGAATTAGATTTAGAAAATCTTATCTAAAAATTACAAAAAAGGACATCCTTAATGTTTTTGATAATAATTTTTTTTCAATATTCTTTATAATACAAGAATATTTAAGATTAATTGGATCGAAAAATAAAGAACACTGCTCCATAGTAAATATCGGTTCAATTGTTGGAAAAGTAGGTTTTAATGAATTATCAGCCTATGCTTCAACAAAATCGGCTCTTTTAGGCTTGACTAAATCTCTTGCTGCAGAATTTACAAAAAATAATATTAGATTTAATATTGTAAATCCTGGTTTTGTTAAAACATCCTATTTTAACAAATTCAAAAAAAAGAAAAAACTATATAATTGGACACTATCTAGAATTCCTATTAAAAAATGGGGCGATCCAAAAGATATATCTGAATTTTTAATATTTATGATGTCCGATAAATCAAAATACTTTAATGGTGAAGATATAAATATTGATGGTGGTTGGTTGAGTTCATGAAAAAAAAAAAAGTTTTAGGTCTTATACCTTCAAGACTTGGTTCTAAAAGATTGCCGCAAAAGGGTCTTTTACCAATAAATAATTTACCTTTAGTAATTCATACATACAGAAGGTCTAAATTATCAAAGTTATTAGATGACGTATATATATGTTGTGATGATAAAAAAACATTGGATATAGCAAAAAAATATGGAGCTAAAGCAATTTTAACATCAAAAAAACATCAAAATGGAACTGAAAGAATATACGAGGGATATAAAAAATTAAATAAGAAATATGATCTTATAGTGGACATTCAAGGCGATGAACCTCTAATAAGCCCAAAACATATAGATAAGGTAATAAGTTATCATTTTAAAAATTTGAGTGCTCAAATAATTTTACCAACTATGAAAATAAGAACATTAATCAATCAAAATTTAATTAAAGTGATTACAGATTTAAAAAATAACGTATTATATTTATCTAGAGCTCAAATCCCATTTGAATTTAATAGTATAAATAAAAATATGAAAAAACATTTATCAATAATTTCTTTTAAACCAGATGCATTAAAAAAATTTTCATTGAGTAAAAAAACACCTTTAGAAAAAATTGAAGATATCGAACTTTTAAGAGCTTTAGAAATTGGAATTAATATTAAGTCGATAGACTTAAAAGGAGACAGTTTTTCAGTAGATGTTAAAAGTGATTATTTTAGAGCCAAAAAAAAGATGCTTACTGATAAATATTTTAAGATTTACAAAAGTTTATAATCATGAAGAATTTAAAAAAAAAATTTCGTAATAAAAAGATTTTGATTACCGGTTTCAATGGATTTAAAGGTACTTGGTTATCATTATGCCTATATCTGTTAGGAGGTAAACTTTATGGTGTATCTCTAAGAACAAAAGAAAAAAATAATCATTATAATTTACTTAAAAAAAAAATATTTGTTCAGGAAAAATATTTTGATATAGGTAATTTTAAAAGGATTAATAATTTTATCAGTAAAACTAGACCAGATTTTGTTTTTCATCTTGCGGCTCAATCATTAGTTTTTAAATCAGTAAAAGATCCTATTTTTAATTGGAGAACGAATGTAATGGGTTTTTTAAATATTATGATTAGTCTGAGCAGATTAAAAAAAAAATGTGTCGGTGTTTTAATAACAAGTGATAAATGCTATAAGAACATAAATAAAGAGGTGTTTTATAAAGAAACAGATACTCTTGGAGGCATAGATCCTTATAGCGCCTCAAAAGCCTCTTCAGAAATTTTATTTAGATCTTTTTATGAAACTTATTTAAAAAATAAAAATAAATTTCTTACAGTATGTACTGCTAGAGCGGGTAACGTAATTGGAGGAGGAGATTGGTCTGAAAAAAGATTGATACCTGATAGTATGAAAAGTTGGTTGGCAAATAAAAAAATACTAATTAGAAATCCTAATGCCACAAGGCCTTGGCAACATGTTTTAGAGGCAGTATTTGGCTATTTAGTTTTAGCTGAAAAAATGACCAAAAATAAAAATTTAAACGGTGAAAGTTTTAATTTTAGTTCTAATAAAATAAAAAATGTTTCCGTAATCAAATTTTTACAAAAAATAAAAACTAAAAAAATAAACATTAAATGGAAAATCTTAAAAAATAAAAAATTTTATGAATCAAAACTGTTACAACTAAATAATAAAAAAGCAAAAAATCTTTTAAACTGGGGATCAAAGCTTACTTTAGATGAAACAGTTACATTGGTTGTAGAATGGTATAATCAATTTAAAAGTGATAAAAAAAAAATATTTAATATTTCAGTTAAACAAATAAATTTTTACTTTAAAAAATAAAAAATGAAAGTTGTTATTTTAGCAGGTGGAACTGGTACTAGGTTATCTGAATATACTCATTCAATCCCAAAACCGATGGTTAAAATAAATAACAAACCAATTATCCACCATATAATGGATCATTATGCAAAATATCAATTTAAAGATTTCTACATAGCACTTGGTTACAAAGGTAACATAATAAAAGATTATTTTAAAAAAAAGATTAAAAATTGGAATGTAAATTTAATTGATACTGGTAAATCTACGATGACTGGTGGAAGATTAAAGAGGTTAAAAAAATATTTGGGAGAAGAAACTTTCTTAATGACATATGGTGATGGTGTCTCAAATATTGATTTAGATAAACTTATAAAATTTCACAAAAGAAATAAAAATTTAGTTACATTATCTGCTGTAAGACCACCAGCTAGATTTGGTTCAATAAAATTGAAAGGTAATAGAGTTAAATTATTTAAAGAAAAATCAAAACTTGATGAAGGTTGGATTAATGGCGGATTTTTTGTGATGGAACCTAAGTTTATTAATTTTATTAAAAGTGACTCAACTTTTTTAGAAAAAGAACCATTAGAAAAAGTAGCAAAAAAAAAACAATTACTTGCGTATAAACATCATGGATTTTGGCAGTGTATGGATACAAAGCGGGACAAAGATTATTTAGAAAAAATTATAAAAAAAATAAGATATTGAAAAAAAAAATTTTAATTGTAGGTGGTACAGGATTTTTAGGTTATTATTTTGCAATTAAATGTTTAAAAAATAATCTTAAAGTCACAAGTTTATCAAGAAAAAAACCTAAAAAAAAAAGATTCTTAGAAAAAGTAAAATATATTCATACTGATATTTCTAAAAAAAAAATTTTAACCAACATAATTAAAGAAGAATATAACTTTGTAGTAAATTTTGGAGGAGATGTGGATCATCACGGAACCAGTACATTTAAAAGTCATTTTTGTGGATTAAAAAATTTAGCTGAAATATTTAAAAAAAAAAAATTGGATAAATTTATTCAAGTTGGCAGTAGTGTTGAATATGGGAAATTGAAATCCCCTCATATAGAAGGAAAATATAAAGTAAAAATTAGCAGCTTAAAATCAATTTATGCAAAGGCAAAATTAAGCTCAACCAATTATTTAGTAAATTTATATAATAAAGAAAAATTTCCTGTAACAATATTTAGACCATATCTAATATATGGACCTGGACAAGACTTTAACAGATTAATACCTTATGTAATTAAAAATTGTTTACAAAATAAAAGTTTCCCATGTTCTAATGGTTATCAATTAAGAGATTTTATTTTTATAGATGATGCTATTAATTTAATATTTAAATCATTAATAAACAAAAAATCTAATGGTAAAATTTTTAATTTATGTAGTGGAAAACCTATTAAAGTAAAAAAGTTGATTAATGATATTCGTAAAAAAATTAAAAAAGGGAAACCTCAATTTGGATTAATTAAATTTAGAAAAGATGAAATTATGAATTTTTATGGTGATATAAAAAAAGTAAGAAAAGTTTTCAATTGGAAACCTAAAAATAATATTGAAAAAGGAATAAGCAAAACAATTAAATTTTATGGGAGTTATTTTTGAGCAAATTATGCGTTTTTAAAAATGGAAATTTGTTTTAATAATTTAACCATTTAAAATCTAAATAGATGAAACCTTTTTTTTCAATAATTTTACCAACATTTAACCAAGCACATTTTTTAAAAATAAGTTTAAAAAGTATAATAAATCAATCATTTAAGAATTGGGAACTGCTTATAATTGATAATAATTCAAGTGATAACACCCAAAAAACGATTAAAAAGTATAGAGACAAAAGAATTAAGACTTACAAAATAAATAATTATGGAATTTTGGCAAAATCAAGAAATTTTGGCATAAAAAAATCTAAGACGGAATGGATATGTTTTATAGATTCGGACGACCAATGGTACCCAGAAAAACTTAAGGAAGTAAAAAAAAGAATAGACAGAAATGAAGGTGATCTTTTTTACCACGATTTAGTATTTGAAAATAAAAGATTCTTGTTTAGTAAAAAAATTCATGACAAATCAAAGACTATTACAAAACCAATACTTGAAAATTTTGCAAAAAATGGAAATGGTATTGGGCAATCAAGTGTAGTTGTGAGAAAAAAAATATTTAAAAAAATAAATTATATCTCAGAAAAAAAAGATAAATTTGCCTGGGAAGATTTTGATACATGGATAAGAATTTCAAAAAAAACTGAAAAGTTTGTTAGAATTCCAAAAATTCTTGGATCAATTACAATTAGTTCAGAGAATATTAGTAGCCTAGATAGACAAATTATAAATTGTAAGAATATTAAAAAACATTATGGAAAAATATTCAATAAGATTTTATTAAAAAATGACAAAAAAAATATCTGGTGGCTTGAATACCCCTCAATTTTAAAAGATTATAAAAATAGAAAAATAAATGATTGTCTTAAAAAGATTAAAAAAACATATAATCCACCAACAAAATTTTTTTTGATATTTCAATATATGAAAATAGTACTTTTCATTAGCCTTATATTTAAAATAATTAAAAAGATTTATTAAAAAATATTTATTATGAAAAAAAGACAATATATTTTTATCTCAAATGGATATAAAGGAGGTGCAACTAGATTTATAAATGATCATCTTAAATATGTGTCAAACTTAAATAAAGAAACTATTTTAATAGATGATAATCCTAATAAAACATTCGATGAAATACCAAAAAGCACAATCAAAGAAAAAATTAAGATTAATTATTTTTCTTTAAATTCTGAAAAAAAATTAAAAAAAATATTTTTCAAACACGATGGTGAAAAAATTGTTTTTTTAACAAATTATGCCTTTTTTATTAAATATTTTTTTTTAATAAATAAATTAAAAAAATATAAAATAAAATTAATTTTGACTATTCATAGTGGTTTAACTGAATTGAAGATAAAAAATATCTTAGCAGGTTTTTTATTTTCATTATTTTATTTTAAAATTGATTATTTATATTTTGGTTCTAATTCAGCAAAAAATTGGTGGTTAAAATTTTATCCTTGGATGAAAATTAAAAAAAATATGGTTCATTATAACGGTGTTGATTTACCAAAAAAAGTTAAACCACGAAGAATTAAAAAAAATATATCTATATCTTTTGCTGGTAGACTAGAAAAAGAAAATAATCCTGAATTTTTTTTAAAAATAGCAAATAAATATTTTGAAGATAATAACGATACCGTATTTAATATTTATGGTGAAGGAACCTTAAAGAATTATTTAAAATCTCAATCGAAAAATAAAAATATTAAATTTCATGGCTGGACTGAAAAAAAAAAAATATTTAAAAATAGTGATATAATTATGATTACTAGCCCAATTAATAATTATCCTTATGTAGCGCTTGAGGCAAAAAGTTTTGGTATACCTGTAATTTCATGTAGTAAAGGAGATATAAGTAAAATTATTAAAAATGAAATAGACGGATTTATCAAACATACAAATTCTACAACGAAAATGGTTGATTTAATTAATAAAATTTTAAAAAATTACTATAGTTTTTCAAAAAACTGTATTAACAGATCAGTACATTATAATCTCAATATTGCATGTAGAAAGTTTTGGGAAAGAATAAAATGAGCAAAATTTTAATTATTGGTACTGGTTACTTGTCAGAAAAATTATCAAAACAGATAATTGGTTCTAAAATTTATAGCGCCTCTAAATTAAAAAAAAATCTCAGTTTAATAAATAAATCAAAAAAAAAGATTAAGTTGATAATAAACTCTTCCTATTCATCAAGAAAATTAAATAATTTAATTTCTTATAAAATCTTTATTGAAAAATCGATACTAGAAATTTCTGAGATACTGGACTCAATAAACCCAAAATTAATTGAAAAAATTATATATACAAGTAGCTCATCAGTTTACGGTTCAATTAATAATAAGATAAATATTTCTGATCCAAATAACCGTTTTATTTATTCTTCATTAAAACTCTCAGGTGAAATGTTATTTAAAAATTTTTGTAATAAAAAAAATATTGATTTAGATATATGTAGGATTTTTAATTTATATGGTCCAAATGATAATTTCTCAATAATTTCAAAATTAAAATCAGTCTTAAAAAATAAAAAAGAAAAAATTATTATTTATAATGAAGGTGATTCTATGAGAGATTTTATTCATGTAGATGATGTTATAAAGATATACAAAAAAACACTTTCTAGAAAAGGTTCGAATATTATTGATATTGGTACAGGTAAGGGATTAAAGGTTATTGATATATTAAATCAATTAAAAATTCCTAAAAATAAAATTTTTTTTAAAAAAACAGCAATTAATGAAGTTTCAAACTCTATTGCAAATAATGAAAATCTTATAAAGAAATTTAAAATTAAAAAGTTCAAAAAAATTGAGAATCATTTTCATTTATCAAAACAATTGAATTATTTTCATCCAGATCAAAAAAATTATATAGAAAATAGCTTATCAGGTTCAATTATATATGGAGCTGGTTTTTCTGGTATCCGGTTGGAAAAACAATTCAATGAATTTGATCAAAATCAGATTTCATATTTTGTTGACGATGATCCAAAAAAAATTGGACAAAAAATAAATAATATTAAAGTCATTTCTTTTCACCATTTAAAAAAAATAAGCACAAATGTTGAAATAAGAAATATTATAATCGCAATTCCCTCACTTTCTTCAGAAAAAAAAAATAAACTTATAAAAAAATTAATTCCACTTTCTACCACTATAAGTAGTTTGCCAGAAAAAAGTTTTTATAAACAAAATAAGATTAATTATAGTGATGTTGATGAAATATCCCTAGATGAATTATTTAATAAAGAAAATAAGGATTTTGATATACCCAAATTAAATATTTTTAGAAATAAAAATATATTGGTTACAGGTGGAGCTGGAAGTATAGGTACCGAAATTTCAAGACAAATTAATTATTCAAACCCAAAAAAAATTATTATTTTAGATCACTCAGAATTAAATATTTATAGATTTAATAAAAGAATAAATAACAAAAAATTTAAATTAATTTTGGGTGACATAAAAGACGAAAATTTAGTGAAAAATATTTTAAAAGAAAATAAAATCGATTATATTTTTCATGCAGCTGCTTACAAACATGTTAAATTTTTAGAAGGAAATATTTATAGTGCAATTAAAAATAATATTTTTGGAACTTATTCCATTTTAAAAGCTATTAAAGGAAAGAGTATTAAGTTAATTTTTATATCCACTGATAAGGCTGTAAAACCTAAAAATATTCTTGGCATTACGAAAAGAATTGGTGAGCTTCTTATTAAATTTATATTTTCAAATAAGGGTTATCAAAATTCTAAATATTTCATTGTAAGATTTGGAAATGTAATTGGAAGTGACGGTTCAGCATTGCCTTACTTTTTAAATCAAATTAAAAATAATTTACCAATCTTATTGACAGATAAAAAAATGGAACGATATTTTATGTCAATTAGAGAAGCATGTAATTTAGTATTAAGGTGTTCAACACTTAAGAATAAAAATGATATTTTTTTTCTAGATATGGGTAAACCAGTAAAAATTTTGGATGTAATTAAAAAGATGTTTAAATTATATAAAAAACCTGGTCAAAGATTAAAAGTTATAATTTCAGGTAACAAATATAATGAAAAATTATCAGAAATATTAACTCATAGTAATAAGATTCAAAAAACTGCTATTAATAAAATTTTTTCCGTTAAAGATAAACTTGTAAATAAAAATAAATTTTATGATCATTTTAAAAAATTAATTTATTATATGGATACACAAAATATAAAGGATCTTAATAAAATGATCAAAATTATTACTAAAAATTAATGATTTATGGTTTAGAAAATATTGTTTTAGCACCACCGTACTCTTTACTTGTATCAATTATTCTCTTTTTTGGAACAATATCAATTGGAGATTTTTTTCAAGTTTATTTGTTAAAAAAATTTAAAAATTATACTTATGACGAATACTCTATATATCTTTCTCCTTTGATTGGAGCATATCTAATTATTTTTCCATTATATTTAATTTTAATTTTTGAATTTTATGGGATATTTTTTTTAAAATTATTTTCTTATTCTTTATTTTTTTTGGGGCTTATAAATCTTTATTCAAAAAAAAATTTATATTTAAAAATAATTAATAAATTTAAATTTAAGCAATCTCTTTTAGTCTATATAATTATTTTACTCTATGGCTTTCTATTTCTTGTGTCTGCATCACCAATCACTCACGCTGACTCATTAGATTATCATTTTTTAGGAGCTCAAAATTTACTAAATTTTGGTCATTTTTATAAAGAAATATTACCAATACACTTAAATTTATCTTCCTTAGGAGAAATATTAATATCAATAGGATTAGTTATGGGAGCTGAACAATTTGGGGGCATAATACAATTTTCTTCTTTACTAGCTTTAATTCCTATTTTTTTTAAAAAAAAACGACGTCAGTTATTTCTAGTGTTTATATTAGTTTGCCCTATCACCTTCTTTCTTGCTAGTTCACCTAAGCCACAACTATTATTTTCTATATCTATATTGCTCATATTTATCTTTTTAAATGAAGAATTTTCTAAATTAAAAAAAAAAGAACTTAATTTATATTTTTTTTTAGGGATTTCGGTTCTTGCTGTTGCAAGTTTAGCTAAATTTTCGTTTATTCTACCGTCAGTTATATTATTTTTGTATGCATTTAGTATTATTTTAAAAAAGAAATTAATCATTCCTTCTTTATTAATTTCTCTTTTTGTATTCGGAATTACCTTTCTACCAATGTGGATTTTTAGATATCAAAATTTTGGAACAGAATTACCGAATTTATTTTTAAGTTCATTACCATTAAATGTTTATGGTTATCAAAATTTTCATAGTCTTCTAAGTGGCAGCAATGGTTCCATAGATATATTGAGTTTATTTTACTTTAAAAAACTAGAGGATTTTAGCACAACTTATGGACCGCTACTACTTCTGTTAATTTTTATGATAAATAAAAAGACTATAAATTATAGATTTCCAATAGCGATGATAATAATATTTACACTGAGCGTTTTTGTGTTTGGTAATAATTTAAATAGATTTCTTTACGAGGTTTTTTTGTGGTTAGTTTATTTAGTGAGTTTAACCTATTCAAATAAGACTGTTATTTTTAGAATTTTTTCAAAGTTAATTTATATTCAATCTTTTATGTATTTATGTGTCATGATTTTTTTTGTAACTTCAATTTTTCCCGGATCAATTACAGAAAAATTTAAAACAAAAACGATGAAAAATCATGCCAATGGATATGAGTTATCTCATTGGGTTAATTCTAAAATAGACAATGATGATATTTTGTTAATTGTAAATCAAAGATCATTGGCATTATACAATGCAGAAGTTTATTCAGATATATTTACGTGGTATGTTGATTTAAATAATAAAAAATCAGAAATATACACAAATTTTCTGAAATCGAAAAAAATTAATAAAATTGTTATTTATGGAAATAAATTTGATAAAAACATGTTTTTTAATTGTTTAGGCAAAGAAATAGCTTATAAAAAAAACGTTGGCAGAATTGTTGGAAGAAATCCATTTAGAAAAAGAGGATATAAAAATGGCTGGATATTTGAATTTAAACATCAAGAGTTACCTAAATGTCTAATCAGATAAAAATAATGGTTTACCATTGATAAAATTCTCAGAATATTTTCCCATATATTTGCTATAACATTTTGTCATATCTTGGTTAATAAAATAGTGTTGATACAGTTTTCCATGATTTAATGATAATTTAAATGAATAATTAGTTGCCTCAACAGCTTTACAAATATCTTTATGCTTATAGCTTATAGTAGCAACTTCATAAGTAACGAACCACTGTAACAAATTAAAAAAAATTAAAAAAATTATATGTTTATTGTTAAGATTATTGAAGGAGATTATATATAAAAAAATTATAAATGGATTTATAATTAATATCTTTGTTGGCATAAAAAAGAAAACAAATAAATTTATAAAAATTACAAGAAGCAATATTTGGTTATTGTACAATTTAAAATTAATATTTTTATAAATTTTTTTTGAATAAAAAATAAAAAGTATTGAAGAATAAATTCCGACTATTAAATATATCTTATATAAAAATCTTGGACCTAAGCTTTCTAAGTTTAATTTAGGTCCACCGTACCACCCAACCCCCTTTGTGTTTTCAGTTAAAAATGGCAAATCTAAAAAATTTAATGTGAAATTATGTAAATAAAAAAGAGGTATGTAGAAAAATAAACCAACTACCGTTACAACAATAAAAGGATATAAAAAGTTTTTTAATCTTTTATTAATTAAATCATCATAAAAATAAATTAATAGAATTGGATAAACAAATGTTAAAAAATTTGCTCTAGAAGCAATAGTCATCCCAAAAAAAATAAAGGAGAAAACAAACTTTTTAAATTTGAGAAAATATAATCCTAAAGAAAAAAAGAAAATCGCTATTGGATAATCTATAGAATTTGTATTTTCAAATAGAAGATAAAAATTTGAAAGAATTAAAAGTAAAAATAAAACTAAACTTTGTTGTTGATTACAAAAAGTTTTAAATAAAATTATTAACGACAAAAAAAATAATATGAAACAAAATATATTAGAAAAGGGGGTGCCAATCGTAAATGCAAAAAAACCAACTAATAGCTCTGGAATTGGATGTCCGTAAGCACCTCTGGATGGTGTATATACCCAATTGTCAATCATGTTGAGGAATGCAAGAATTACACTATATGCATCACCATCTGAAAAATTAGAGGCTCTATTATAAGAAATTAAACATCCTAAAAAAAAAAGAGAAAATATTGCAATTTTATCTAATTTTTTTATTTGTAATTTCATAATAAAGTCTATCGAAAAAATTTATTAAATGTTTAATTAAAAAAGGTAGTACAGTTTTTAGTGGAGTTAAACTACTTTTTTCAAAATAAAAAGTTTTGATTGGAATTTCAATGATTTTTTTTTCATAAAAAGAAATATAGTAAAGCAAATCTTCTTCAAAAAAAAAGTCTTTACTAATTTTTTTAAAATTTAATTTTTTAAGCAGAGATGATTTAATACCCAAATAACCATTTACGACGTCAGTTAACTCAAAGTTTCTACAATTTATTCTGGTTAAAAAAGTTAATACAATATTTCCGATTAATCTAATTTTTGGGATTTTATATTTATCTACTTTAGTTTTTAGCCTTGTTCCTTTGCAAAAATTTATTTTTTTCGAGGCCAATTTTTTCAAAAAAAATTTTATATCACGAGGATCGTGTTGGCCATCTCCGTCAATTTTAAAAATTATATCATGCTTTTTATTCAATGCAGTTAGAAATCCACTTAAAGTAGCACCACCAACACCTTGATTTTTTTTTAAAAATACTACCGAAACTTTTTTAAGTTTAAGTGACCTCACATACTTACCAGTTTTTTCTGGGCAACAGTCATCGACAACAATTATTTCATCAACTATTTTTATATCAATTTTTTTGAGGACACTTGAGATTTCACTTTTTACCTTAAAGCAAGGAATAACTACACAGATTTTTTTTTTAAAAAACATTTTAAAAGTAATCTTTGATAATATTATTAATCTTTATATTTTCTATTCTTTTTTTATTTATTGTTAGGTTTTGATAGAAAAGTTCCCCATCTGAAATATGTTTACCAGTAGTTTTTATAAAAACAATATTTTCCAAGAATTGTTGTATATTTTCATTTATTGAATTTTTTATTTTATTATCTTTTTTTTCATAAAAAATATTTTGCTTAATTGTTTTTATACTTAAATTATTTAAACTAAAATTAATTTTAGATCTTATTTGAAGTCTACAAAAAAGTTGAGTTGGATTTAATACATCAATGTTAAATAGTTTAAATCCCAAAATATTTATTTTCTTAATTTTTTTATACTGCTCTTTCAATAATCTATTATTTTTAAATGTAATTAATGCTCCATTAGTCATATTGGAATGAAATTTTTTAAATCTAATACCGTTATTTATAAAAAATTTTTTAGGATTAATTGGTCTTAGCATAAATTCTGGCTTAATTTTTTTTTGACTAAAACCGTTATATATAATTATTGAGTCGTAATTTTTATAAATCTGAAATATTATTTTTAAAATTTGTTCTGAAAAATAAAAATAATCTTTCTCTTCTTTTTTATTGTTCCAATTGTTGTGTTGAAAATGTGCTAATGAATTTAAAAAAATAAGTGAAAAATTGATATTTTCATTTTTTGTTATATTCTTAAAGATTAATAATGAAATGATATCAAATAAAAAAAAAAGAAAGTAATTCTTTATTCCACTTTTAAAATAAATTTTTAGACAAGTTGGGAAAAAACTTATCAGTTTAAAAATAACTTTTGTTTTAATTAAATATAATAAAAGTTTTGCAAAAAATGGAAAATTTTTTATAAAACTAAAATCTGTGTAATTATGCGCATATACTCTGGCAATATTGTATAGATTTTTTAATTCATCAGGTTTTATTTGCGTTTGATTATTCCAAGGGTCAGGTAAAAAAATTTTTATATATTTATTATTAATAAATTTTGTATTCATTGGGCCCCAAATTGCTGAATACATTTTCTTCTTAGATAGTAAGTCCCAAATCTGATTAAAATGATTTGGCATTTTTTCACCTAAATTAAAAATGCCGTGATTTTGAGACCTTTTGCCAGAGTTAATAGAGATGTTTTGAACCCAAGGATCTAAGTTTTTATCTTGAACTTTATCTACTGAATATGTTTTAATTTTTTTAAACCGAAGAAGTTTTTTAATATTAGGATAATTATATTTATTTGCCCCATATTTTAAAAAATCAAAATTAAATTCATTAAGGTTTATTGCTAAAAGTTTTTTTTTTGACATATATTTAATATAAAGTAACTAAATTATTATAATAATAATACAAATTTTAATAGTACTATATTTTACCTCTGAAATAGAAAAAAAATTTGGTGTTTACAAGGTTGTTGATCTTTTAAAAAAAAAACTCAAAAAAAAAATAAGTATTAAATTATCTTCCAATATTTTTGATATTTTTTTGTTTAAACCTCAAATAATCCATATTCATGGTTGTTGGAAGCCTAGATTATTTTTTGCATTTTTGTTTGCCAAACTTAGTTCAAGAAAAATAATAATTTCACCACATGGAATGATTGATCCTTTTTCATTTTCTCAAAAAAAAATTAAGAAAGAAATAGCATGGTTTATTTATCAGAAGTTTATGTTTATTTTTTCTAATCTGGTTATTGTTAATTCAAAACTTGAACAAAAAAATTTAGAAAATAAACTAAAGATAAAAAAAAAAATAAAAATTATCTACCATGGAATTGATGTTCCAAAAAATCTTAAGAATTATAAAAAGATTAACAATGAATTAAGCTTTGTTTTTTTTTCGAGAATTCATCCTTCAAAAAATTTATTGAAATTAATAAATTTATGGAGAAATGATTTTTTTTATAAAAAATACACTTTAGATATTTATGGTGAAGTTGTGCACAAGGAATATTTTAATGAAGTAAATAAAAAAATTTTAAAAGAAAAAAATATAAACTATAAAGGTAAAATAGGTTCTGGTTTGATTAAAAAACTTTCTAATTATGATATCTTTATTCATCCGTCAAAGTCTGAAAATTTTGGATTAGTAATTCTAGAAGCTTTGTCATGTGGATTGTGCCCAATAGTAAATAAAAAATTAGATTGGAAAGTTTTAGACCAAAAAAATTTAGGATACAGTATTAATTTTTCACATAAGAGTCTCAAAAAAACTATAAAAAAATTAATAAAAAAGAAAAGGTTAATTAGAGGAAAAATATTTCAAAAAAAGGTGAAAACTTTTTTAAAAGAAAAATATAATTGGGATAAAATAGTAATTGATTATCAAAATGAGTATAATTCTTTAATAAATTTTAAATAATTTTTTGAACTATAAAATTATTAATTATTAAATATTCCAAATCATTTCTTAAAATACAATTTAGTGCTTCTTCAGGTTTTCTCACAATTGGTTCATTTTCATTAAATGAAGTATTTAATAGAATTGGTATTTTTGTTAGCTTTTCAAATTCTTCAATTAAATAAGTTAATTTTTTATTAGTTAATTTATCAACAGATTGTATTCGTGCAGTTCCATCAATATGAGTAATTGCTGGTACTAAAGATTGTTTATTATTTTTTACCTGAGTAACAGATGACATGTATAAATTTTCAAAATTACTTTCAAACCATTCACTTTGAAATCCTTTTAAAACAACAGGTGCAAAAGGTCTAAAAGACTCTCGTCTTTTAATTTTTAAATTTATAATTTCTTTCATTTTAGGATTCGATGGATCTGCCAAAATTGACCTGTTGCCAAGTGCTCTGGGTCCAAACTCCATTTTTCCTTGAAACCAACCGATAACATTTCCTTGAGCAATCAACCTAGCTACAGTTTGATAAAAAATTTTATCATTCTCAATTAATTTATATGAAAATTTATTTTTATAGGAAGAATTTTTAAGTACTTGTTCAACATCATTGTTACTAAATTCAACCCCGGTGTAAGGAGTTTTTAGATTTTCAATTTTATCAAAATATTTATTTCCAACTACTAATGCAGCACCAATAGCTCCTCCATTATCACCTGGTGCATAATTAATATAAACATCTTCAAAATATTCTTTATTTTCAGTTAAGACTTTATTAGCTGTTGAATTTAGGGCACAACCACCAGAAAAAACGAGCTTATTTGAATTTGTATTCAATGAAATATCTGTGATTATCTTATTAAAAAAAAATTCATAAACTTTTTGTACAGAGCTTGCAAAGTTCATTTTGAAAATTTCATGGTCTTTTTCATTTTTTTTTTCATCAAAAAATAATTCAGTTAATTTTTCGTTAAAAATTTGATCTATTTGGAGATTATCATTAGCAATATACTTATACCCAGGTTTATGATGGTTAAAATATTCTAAGTTAAGTTCAAAGAAATCATTAGAGTCAGTTTTAAATAGATTTTCAATAATCTTATTAAAATATTTAGGTTTACCATATGAAGCAAGACCCATCATTTTATATTCTTCACCATACTGATGAAAACCTAAAAATTGAGTCATACCGTGATAAAAAATTCCTAATGAATGGGGAAAAAAAATTTTTTTTTTTATAATTATTTCTTTATTTTGACATTCTGCAATAGCGCAAGATACGAAATCTCCAGATCCATCAATTGATAACCCTGTGCAGTTTTTGAAGCCTGAAGGATAAAATGCAGACGCAATATGTGCTAAGTGATGTTCAATAAAATGAAATTTGACATGTTTATTTAAATCAAATTCATTTAATAATTTTTTTTTAATATTTATTTTTCTAATCAATCTACTTGTGGAGTAATTTTTTTTTAAAAAATTATTTCTAAGAAAAAAAGATGTCTTTGGAATTAAATTACTAAAAGGTTTTGTATTAAAAGCAACATCTGTTATTTCAGTGGACTCTTTATTTGCAATTTTCAAACATTCTTTAATAGACTCAATTGGATAACCAGAGAAATGTTTTAATCTATTTATTCTTTCTTCTTCAACTGCCGCAACAAGTTTTCCATCAATAATAATACAGGCTGATGAGTCTGCATGGTAGGCATTTATTCCAATTATAATTTTCATTTTTTTACTTTTTTAAGTTTAATTTTTTTATAGGAATAAACCATTTTTTTAAAAATTTAATTTTTTTATTCAGTTTCTTTTCAATAACAACTTTTACATGGTTTGATATACATTCTAAGATGAAAAGGCTATAAATATTTTCTTTTGAACATAAAGTATATTTTGAAAAAGATTGAATTTTGTGTAATCTTTTTTTTGATACATAGCCCAAATTTTTTACACCTCTAATATTTAATTTATCTCCTACAACTAAAATCCTAAAATTTGATCTAACTAAATTATCTATTAGATTATAGTTAAAAAATGATGATTTATTTCTGTGAAGTCTATAATAAATTAAAAAATCAATTTTTTTCTTCTCTTTTTTTGAAAATTTAAAGTTTTTTAATGCGAAATTAAATTCACTTTTATTTATTATATGTTTGGAAAGGTATTTTATTAAAAGTTCAGTTGAAAATATAATTCTATATTTTCTAATTATTAAAAAGAGCTCACTAATTTTATAAAATATAGGAAATATAAAAGCTCTAACAAAATAGTTAATACTAATTGATTTTTCAAATTTAGCGCCTCCAGTAATTGGACCCAAAAGTGTTCCTGGGGGCAAGAAAATAAAAATTATGAAATTCCACAAAGGTAAATAATTAATATAACCAACTTTGTGACCTTTTAAATGATGTATCCAGCAATAGAAAATACCTATAATTGGCGTTAAGTATTTTCTATTTAAATAATTATTCGTTTTTAAAGTTTCAACTTTAATATTCCTTCTAGAGAAAACATCTTTAACAAATTTTTTTGCAAGACTTCCTTCTCCTGTCAAATCAGAATAATCACACGCCCACAAAATTATCTTTTTTTTAGTCAATTACAAAAAGTGATATTTTATTGATATTGAAACAAAATCATAATATTAACTTAATCATATCATGAATAAAAAAAAAGCGCTAATTACAGGTATAACTGGTCAAGATGGCTCTTACCTTGCTGAATTTTTACTGAAAAAAAACTACGTTGTTCATGGCATTAAAAGAAAATCATCATCTTATAACACTGATAGAATAGATCATATCTATGAAAACAAAAAATATAGATCAAATTTCTTTCTTCATTACGGTGATTTAATTGACTCAAATTCAATTCTTCAGATAATCGACAAAGTAAAACCGAATGAGATATATAATTTAGCAGCACAAAGTCACGTTGGGGTAAGTTTTAATTTGCCAAGTTACACAGCGCAAGTAAATGCGATAGGAACCTTAAATATTCTAGATGCAATCAAAAAGTGCAAGTTAGAAAAAAAAACAAAGTTTTATCAAGCATCTACCTCTGAACTATTTGGCGAGATTCAAGAAAAAAAACAATCTGAAAAAACAAAATTTTACCCAAAAAGCCCTTATGCAACCTCAAAATTATTTGCATATTGGATTACTAAAAATTATAGAGAGTCATACAAAATATTTGCATCGAATGGAATATTGTTTAATCACGAATCACCAAGACGAGGAGAAACGTTTGTTACAAGAAAAATAACAATTGCTTTGAGTAAAATTGTTAATGGACTTGAGGATTGTTTATTTTTAGGAAATTTATATGCACTCAGAGACTGGGGGCATGCCAAAGATTATGTAGAAATGTGTTGGAAAGTTTTACAACATAAAAAAAGTGATGATTTCATAATCGCTACTGAAAAACAGTACTCTGTAAAATTTTTTGTTGAGAAATGTTTAAAGTATCTGGGAATTCAAATTATCTGGCAAGGAAAAGGACTTAAAGAAAAAGCGATTATTAAGAATTTTGATAAACATAAATATCCTAAGTTAAAGAAAGGGAATGCAATTGTTAGAGTTGATAAGAAGTATTTTAGACCCAATGAAGTAGATAATTTAATAGGAAATTCTTTGAAAGCAAAAAAACTTTTAAATTGGAAACCCCAAACCTCTATTTTAAAACTTATAGAGGAAATGATGGAGCATGATTTAAAATTGTTAAAAAAATAATTTGAATGAAATATAAGATTTTAATAGCTGGCCAAGAGGGCATGGTTGGTAGAGCAATATTTAAGCTTCTTAAAAGTAAAAATTATAAAATTATTAATTGCAAAAGAAAGGATTTAGATTTTACTTCTCAAAATTCAGTTGAAAAATGGTTTAAAAAAAATAAACCACAAATAGTTATTAATGCTGCAGGTAAAGTAGGTGGAATTATGGATAATTACAAGTTTCAACCTGATTATTTATACATTAATTCAATGATAGGCCTAAATATTATTAATTCATCCTTAAATAATAACGTTAAAAAATTAATCAATTTAGGATCAGCTTGTATTTATCCAAAAACTGTTGGTCAACCTATTAGTGAAAATTCATTATTATCTTCTCCTTTGGAAAAGACAAATGAGGGTTATGCTTTATCAAAAATTATTAATCTTAAATATTGTCAATATCTTAAAGAAAAATATAAAAAGGACTTTATTTCTATACAACCTGCAAATCTCTATGGAACAGGTGATAATTTTGATTTGAATTCAAGCCATGTTTTACCAGCATTAGTAAAAAAATTCGTTTTAGCAAAAATAAATAATAAGAATATAGTTGAAGTTTGGGGATCAGGAAACGTTAGAAGAGAATTTCTTAATGTAGAAGATTTAGCCAATGCTGTTCATTTTTTGTTAAAAAAAAAAATGAATTATGACTATTTAAATATTGGTGGAGGAGAGGATATATCTATTAAAGAATTGGCTTATAAGATCAAAAAAATTATAAATTATACTGGAAAAGTATATTTTAATAAAAAATATCCAGATGGTGTTAAAAGAAGAATGGTTAACTCAGTTAAAATAAGAAAATTGGGCTGGAAACCAAAAATTAGCTTAGACAAAGGTTTAAAGAAATACTGCAATTATTATTTAAAAGAAATTTTACCTTTAGAGAAAAACTTATAAGCTTTGTTTATGAATTTTTTTGATTAAAAGTGAGTAAATCAAAATAGTTAAAAAGATGATATATTTTTTTTCAAAATTTAAAAAATTCAATAAAATAGGAAATAGTATTAAAGAATTTATGATGATTAATGTTTTATAATATGAAAATTTTAACAGCAATAAATGATGTAAATGAAATCTATCTGGGCTAAGGGGGTTTCTTTTTAAAACAAGTCTTTTAAAGAATAATCTTATTAAGTCTAAACCTGGAATCAACATATAAATAACTATCTCATCTGAAAATTGTATTATGTCTAAATTATATATTTTTATAAAAATATAACCAATTACAAAAGAAATTAACAACGAACCGCTATCACCTAAAAATGATTTATTTGTAAAGTTCAAGTATCCGTAGCTAACCAAACTCAAAATAAGTATTTTTATTAATATAGTGTCTATATAAAAAAATAAAATACTTAATAACATTATGATTGAATAAGTACAGGATTGTAAATTGATTCCATCAAACATATTGAAAGAATTCAAAAAAACCAAAAAACAAAAACACGTAAATAACATAGAAAATTCTGCTAAATCAAAACCTGTTTTAAAAAATGAAAATTTTATGAAATTAATATTTAATTCATTATCCCAATAAAGAATAAAAATAATTAAAACTGTTATGATAATAAATTTAATTGAGGCAGAAAGATTTAAACCATCATCCACAAAACCAACCACAAATATAGATAAACATGTTATGAAAAATAATATTAAGTTTGTATTGTTTGAAAATATTATTTCTTCATCAATTATGATTATGTTTGAAAATGTTAAAAAAAAATAAAATATAAGATTTAAAAATAGTATTGAGCCTCCAGCTAAAGCAACTGGTTTTTTGTGAAGTTTTCTTTTAGAGTCTGGGGTATCAATATTTCTGTGAAAAAAATTAATTTTTTCAAAAAAAATTATAATGAAAAAATTAAATATTATAAAAAAAGTTAGTATTAAAAAATTATTATACATTTTTTTTAATTAAGTCATAATTTCTAATATAATTATAAAAAGTAATAAAAATAATAAAATCCACACTAAAAACTGCAATGGAACTTTCTATAAATGATCTTAATATACAGATTAAAACTATGATAGAGCATAATTTTGTTTTTTTGGAATAAATATTTTGATTAAAAATTAAAATATTTAATATTTTGATTAAACATATCAGTAAAAAGAATAAATAAAAAATTAATCCAATTATTCCTGAAGATGAGAAAGCATAAATAAACCCACTCGAAGCAGTTTGATCAATTAAGAATCTGTCAGCTTGAGATCCATATCCAAAAACTAAAGAACTATTAGTTTTATTTAAGATTCTTTTCCAATCATTAACTCTTCCGGAGGAAAAAGTTGACGGATCAATTGGCCTAATAAAATTTTTATTTAAAATTTCAATATTATTATTTTTTCCTACATTAGTTTGTATAATTTCATAGGTTTTGAGATAAACGACAGAATATAAAAACAATACTGGTATTAATAAATGAATTGTTGAAAATTTAATAAGATCTTTAAGCCCAAATTTTTTTTCAATAAAAAACACAAAAAATAAAAAAACTAATAATAAAAGAATTGTAGCTCTACTTTGAAATAATAAAATAAGTGTTGCTAATATTAAATAAAGTGCAATTTTTAACCCCCTTTTTTTTTCGAAAAATTCATTAAATAAAAAAAGAAAAATTATATAAATAAATAATAGTGTCCTTGAGCTTCCGGTAGATCTAGGACTTGATTTGTCAAGAAAACTACTAGTTGAACTTTCAAAATAAAGGTAAAGACCATCGGCTCTGGTTACTTCTAAAAATTTAATATACGTACCTTTATTTAGAAAGGTGATTAATAATAAAAAAAAAAGAGATACATATATGAATAATTTATACATTTTTTTATCAAATATAGAGTTGGATAAATTGAATATTAAAATAATATTAAGAGCACTAATAACAAAACCAATATTAAAAATTGGATTTTCTGTGAAAATCAATCCTGGTATTTGAAATAAGAAATATAAAAGTAAAGCGAAAAGGCTTAAGCTTTTATTGGAAACGTTTTTATAATAATCAACAATATTTAAGTATATAAGTATCGGAAAAATAACAATAATAATTAATTGCCTTAAAAAATTAATAAACTCTATTAAATCAGGTTCAATTTTTTGAAAACTAGTATCACTTATAAAAAAGTTGATTTTATATATGTCAAAAAATCTTATTATATCTATTGTTGAAGTAGAAATAGAAATCCAGCATGCTATATAGCTTAATAATAAAAATGAACTAATTGAATTTAATTTTATTAATCTTGATCTATCAAACATCTTTTATTTTTTGATTAATGTAAAGCCAAAAACCGAGGGGATAAAACATAATAAGAGATAACCAATTGTTATAAAAATTTCCCGATGGAATCAATGGAAATAAATTAATGATAATACCAACATTAAGAAAATAATAACTCATCTCATTAATTTTAATATCTTTTTTGAACATAATTTTAATATTTTTTATAAGGATGTGTAAAAAAAAAGAAAAAACAATGATGAACAAAAAAATTCCCGAATCTGAAAGTATCTGTAAATAATAACTGTGTGGATGAGTTGAACATTTCATTTTATTATTTCTATTGAAAAAAGACATTTTATCTTTTTTCACTGTCTCTGTAGTCATTTTTGATTTAAGATCATTACACGCTAAATAAAAAGTTTTTATACCAGTGCCAGTTAAAATATTTTTTTTAAAAATCTGTAGAGCGCTGTAAGCTAAATTTTCATGTTCTTGAGAGTAAAATTTTACATTGCCTCCATAATCTGAGTTCCATTTAGCTTCAATAACACCAAATTGTTGTAGTGTATAAGTCAAATATTTATATCTGTGATCTTTGCTTAAAGTTAAAAGAGCCATGAGAATTAGCAACCCAAATAATGCAAATTTAATTTTATGTTTATTTATTAAAAAAAAAAATAACAATAAAAGAATAAATAAAAATAGCGCCGTTCTTTCTGCAGCGAGAAAAACAATTATACCGGATGTGATAAGCACTGGATAGGTCAATTTATCTTTTTTTAAATAAATAAGTAAGGATAAACTAAACGGTAGTAATCTCACAATGTAGCTACCAAGCTTTTTTTCATCATTGAAAAAACTTGTAATAATATTCATTCCTTCGTCAATTACAGGATAGTTGAATATATTTTTTAAAAAAATAAATTGAATGAATGAATCTGCAGCAACTATTAAAAAAGTGAAAAGGATTGAATAAAAAATAATTGTTTCCATAAATTCATACTTTTCTAAAAAATAAAAAATACCTAAAACAAATAAAAAATACCTAATATAAAAAATTGAGGGTAAAAGGGACTGTTCGATTGATATAGAAAATATCAAAGAAATTAATATAAAAGCATAAAAAATTAAAAAAATATATAAAGACTTTTTAATTTGATAAAATTTAAGTCTTTCCTTTTTAGATAAAAATAAAAATAAAACAAAGAGCGACACTATTGATGCAGATAGATCAGCTAAAAAAATACTTAAACTCATGAATAACGGAAAAAAAAATATTAGAAAAATCAATATTTTGTCTAACGTTTTTGTTTTAAGATAGAATTGATCAAATGTAATTTTCATTTAAATAATATGTTTATAATAATTTGATTATATGTAAATTAATTTAAGCTAAAAAATAATATATTAATAATAATTAAAACATATATGTATAAAAGTATGAAAGCATTATGGCTTGTTTCCTTTCGACCAATGGGAAAATCAAAAATAAATGATTTGTATCAAAGCATGTTTGTTGACTCAGTAGATGCGCTCAATGAAGATATTTGTTTTAGTCTTACTCAGTTTAACGAAGCTAATGTAAAAAAATTTATTAAAAAAAAGAAGATTAATTGTTTTTACAAAAATTTTTCGAAATCTAAGTTACCAAATGGAAAAAAATACTCTAATAAAATAATGTTAGAACAAGCATTAAATCAATTCATAAAAAAAGGTGATTTTACTTATCTAATATTTTCAACTGCAGATATTATTGTTCCTAGCAATCTTTTTGAGGAACTATCTAAGATAAATAAAAAAAACTTTTGTGGATTGGTGTATCCAAATACTCAAGTAGTTAATGGAAAACTAAAAAATACGTTTTGGCCTTATTTTGGAATTGATTTAATTGTTTTCAAAATGGATAAAGTAAAAGCAAAAAAATTTAGAAAAATAATAAATTCTTATGAACAGTATGATTGGGGGATAATAGAAAATTTTTATATATCTGTATGTGAGTTATTGGATTTAAAGAAGATCAATTTGTTTAAAAAAATGAACGTAGTTAAATTTGAAAATGATTTTAAATCTTTTTCTGAAGATAGATCTTGGCAAATTAAATCATGGAAATTAAATCAAAAATATTTCTTAAGATTTTTAAAAAAAAACAACCTTAGCACCTTATATGCTTATGGATCTTATTATTATTTATTATTTAAGATATTTAATTTTAAAGATTTAAACTTAAGCTTATTCCTTTCTTATTTGATATTCTATCCATATAATATAGTAAAAAAATTTTTTAATTATTTTAAATTTTAAAATTATAATTTCTTAGCTATAAAAAAATAATGATTTTGCTTGTTAAAAAAATTACCTTTATAAAAATTATTTTCTATAATTTTTACTTCAAAATTATACAAATTTTTTTTTAATGAATTAAAGTATTTAAAATTATTAATTTCTTCAAATGTTTCCTGAAAACAAATCAAAATATATTTACTTTCTTTCATAATTTTTTCAAAATTTTTTCTAAATTTAAGTGGCGTTTCTGATAAAGACCAATTAGCTATAAAAAGATAATTTGAATTTTTTATATGATACGAATTAATTTTTTTAATATTAGATTTTAATAAAAAATTGTTTTTTTTTTCATTAAAACCTACATTTAATTTGTTATGTTTCAAATAATAATACTGAAGAAGATTTACGTGAAAAGTATCAAAACAAGTATATTTTATATTTTTATTAATTTTTGTAAAAATACTTTCCATACATCCGTATCCACTTCCAAATTCAAATACTTTTTTTATTTTTTTAAGTTCTATTCCAAATTCATTATTTAAAATACTTAAGTGATAAACATGATTAATTTTGTTACCAGAACTTGAAGGGTATAAAAAATATCTAATTGGATTTCCTATGTGATTTTCAATGATTAATTTTTTATACAAATGCCAATCTTTGCTTTTTTTCAAAGCTTTAAGTTCTTTAAATACAAATAATCTATTATGTAAAAAAAACATTTTTTGAATAAATCCTTCTCTTAAAAAATTATTTATTTGATTTCCAATTAATAAAAGTTTCAAGTTTTTATTAAAAATAATATGCGTTTTCTTTAATGAAGGATTATTAGTTTTTTTTTCTTCTAACTTGTATCTTATTTCTTTTAAAATTTTATTGTTTTGTTTTTTATTGATTTTTTTATTTATGTAAAAAAAACTTAGAAGAGAGATTAATTTTCTTATAAAATTACTTATCATGTTTTATAAAATAATTTAGGATTAGAATAACTAGAAATATTAAAAATACTTCTTTAAAATTAATTGAAAGATAAAGACCTAGAATTAGTAATAATGAATAATTATAGTAACTATTAACATCTCTAACTTCTTTTCTTAATAAATTTAATCTCAAAAACATTAATATTACCTCTTTCATTAAGATTAAAAGACTTATCTGAATTAAAGAAAATTTTGCACTAGTTAAATAAAATAATATTATTAAAAAAATTGGCATCAATATAAATTCAATTTTTAAATTTCTATATAATGTTTTTGATGCTTCAAATTTTGTTATTAACAGATGTGATGTACAAGAAAAAATTGAACATAAGGCAAAGATTTTTGTTAATGTTAAAATTGTCTGATTATAGTCTTCTCTTAACCAAAAATTTAGAAATGTTTCAAAAAGAGGAATGAATAAAAAAATAAATAAAGGTATTTTTTTTAAAAATATTTTAAGAGTGTAGTTAAAGCTATTTACATCCCCACCTTTTTTAGATAAATTTGGTAACAAGAATGCACTAAAACCTTTTGATAATACACTTAATTTACCAGTTAATTGTTGAGGGATTGAATAGATTGCGATTGCTACTGGGCCTAAAAAAATTTTAACTAGATATTTATCAAACAAATCATAAAAATGAATTAATATACTATTAAGGGTTAACCATTTCGCATTTTTTTTCAGGTTTGAAATTAAAATTTTATTTTTAGATTTTAAAATATATTTTTTTTTATTAATTATAAACAGCATCATTATTACTGTAAATAATTTAATTAATAACGAAAAATAAATTAAATAATTTAAAGAATTATTGTTTTGATACAATAGAGATATTGAAGGTAATGAAATAGAAAGACTAAAAAAAACAAAATTAAAAAAACTCAGATATTTAAACTTTTGATTACCTTGTAAAATCCCTTCTAAACTTGAATATAATATTGAAATAATAAATCCAAAAATTAAATGATTAAAATATGAGACAGATATTAAATTTGATACTAAAAGTTTTTCTTTGAAAAAAGAAAATAAAAAAAATACAAACATCAAAAATAAGATAATATAAAAAGTGTATTTTATTCCCTGGTATGCGATTTCTTTATTTTTTATCGGATAATTATTTATACTTACTGCAATAGATTTTCCTATTCCAAAATTGAAAATAACTGAAAAGACTAAAATAAAATGAAAAATTATATAATTCCCATAATTTTCAGTGCCAGCAAATTTTAAATGAATAGGTATTGATAACAAAGATAAAAAAATTGAAATTACACCTGGTGATGATAGGATCGTACTATTTTTAATTAATCTATATACTTTAATGTCCATGAAAATATTTTTGAAGATGTGTGTTAATAAATTTTTTAGTTATACTTTTCATAGAATATAATTCTCTAAAATAAATTCTATTGGTGTATGCTTTTTTTTTTAGTTTTTTATAATTTTTTATTATTTTAGTAATAGTATCAATAATAAGTTTTTTTTTATTCATAATTATAAATGGTGGATTTTTTTCTTTTAATTTTATACCTTCAATTCCCTTGGGACTTGAAAGTACTATAGCGCCAAGAGATAAAGCCTCAATTATTTTTATTCTAGTACCACTTCCAAATTTTAAAGGCACACACAGACATTTTGAATTATAAATAAGATTATATAATTTTTTTTTTGAGACTAATCCCTTATTTATCAACCATGGAAATCTATCATTAAAACCTCCCCCCGTTATTATCAATTTTAAATTAGGAATATTTTTGATTAATTCTGGCATAATATATTTATTTAAAAAATCTATCGCATCTTTGTTTGGTTTGTATAAATATGACCCAGTATAAATTATATAATTCTTAGTTTTTTCTTTTGTAAAATTTTGTTTTTCTAAATTGATTGCGTTTGGGTAAAGTTTTGTTTTTTTCTTATAAATTTGATATATTTTTTTTTTTTCATAGCTAGATACTGATGTAGCTAAATCAGAAATTTTAAAAACCATATTTTCTAAAATTTTAGTAAGTATATATATAAAATAATTTGAGTATTTTTTTCTTATTTCAGACTCTATACTATGAGAAATATATAGAACTTTGCAATCACCAAATATTATTTTTATAAAAAAGATTGTAAAAAAACTATAAAAAATCCAGCTTGCACCTTCAATTAATAGAATTTTTTTTTTTGATTTTTTTAGATATTTATAAATTTCAAATATAAGTTTTGGTAGTTTTAATATTTTATTAATTGGTCCCTCTTTATTAATAAATATAGTTTTGCATTGACCATTATTAATTTTACTAATGTGAGAGATTTGAAAAATTTTTTTATTATTTGGCCAACTTTTAAACCTGCTATTCACAACAGCTGAAGAACCCATATTATTAGGGCTAATTGGAAAGAATGTTACAAAAGCTGTTTTGCAATCTGCCATAAATATTCACTAATTCTTTAATTTTACAAATAAATAATATTTGCGTTTTTTTTTAAAATTACTATAACACTTTTGCCTGGTAATTATTGCGAAAGTGTTATACCCGATCCCATCTCGAACTCGGCAGTCAAGCCTTTCAGCGCCAATGGTACTTTGTCTTAAGGCACGGAAGAGTAGGACATTGCCAGGCATTATACTCAATGAAAAACATAATTATCGTAACTGGTGGAGCCGGATTTGTTGGATCCAACTTAATTGATTATTTAATAAAAAAAACGAAAAAAAAAATTATTAGTCTAGACAGTTATTCCACTGGAAAAAAAAAAAATCATATTTATCACAGAAGAGTAAAATATCTTAAGGGCAATACTTCACAAATAAACTCTCAATTAAAAACAATTAAAAAAAAAATACATTCAGTTTTTCATTTTGGTGAATTTGCAAGAATATATCAAAGTTTTAAAAAATTTGATGAGTGTTTTGAGTCAAATTCGATTGGAACAAAAGCTGTATTTAAATTTTGCTTAGAAAATAAAATAAAACTAATTTATTCAGCAACATCAGCAAGTTTAGGAAATGATGGTAATGATAAAAATCTTTCACCATATGCATTTACTAAATCAAAAAATTTAGAACTTTTAGAAAATTTAAAAAAATGGTTTAACTTTAAATATGAGGTAATTTATTTTTATAATGTTTATGGACCTAAACAAATTTCAAAGGGATCAATGGCAACTGTTATTGGAATATTTGAAAATTGTTATAAAAACAAAAAACCTTTACCAGTAGTAAGACCGGGAAATCAAACTAGAAGGTTTACACATATCTATGACACAGTAACCGTTTGCTATGAGGCTTGGAAAAAAAATAAATGTGCTCATTATTCAATTTCTAACAAGAAATCATATTCAATTAAAGAAGTGGCAAAACTATTTAAATCTAGGATTATTTACTTAAAACCAAGACTCGGGGAGAGGTATGCTTCGGCTTTAATCAAAATTTCCCTTAAAAATAAGGTTATTAGAAGATTTGGAAAAATAAATTTGAAAGATTATATAACTTCGTTTATTAAAGATTAGTTTTATGAAAATAAAAAGCTCATTAAAGTCAATAAAAAAAAGAGATCTCAATTCTAAATTAGTTAGGAGAAGAGGTAGAGTTTATATAATTAATAAAACTAATCCAAAATTTAAAGCACGTCAAAAATAATTTTTTATGGACAACGAAAACCATAAGAGTACTTGGAATAATTTTACTAAATTTGTGTTGTGGGGAACTGTCGCGGTAATAACTGTTTTAGTTTTAATGGCGATATTCCTGTTGTAAGTTATTCAAATGAAAATTGGTTCAATCTTAGAAAATAAAAAAATTGAAAAAAGAATTTCGATAACTCCTGATATAGCAAAAAAATATATAGACCTTGGTTTTGATGTTTCGCTATCAGAAAATTATGGTGATCATTTGGGTATTAAAAATGAGGAGTATTCAAATTTAGGTGTTAAAATTTCAAATGATGAAAAAGAAATTATAGATAGCTCAGATATTATAGTGCAGCTGGGATTGTTTTCAGAGGATAAAAAGGAATTATTAAAAGAAAATCAAGTTCTTATTGGTGTCTTAAATCCATTTGAAAATAAAGAAGGAATTGAAAAACTTGTTAAAAAAAAAATTAATGTTTTTTCTTTAGAGTTATTACCAAGAATAACAAGAGCTCAATCAATGGATATACTTTCTTCCCAAGCAAATCTTGCTGGATATAAAGCTGTAATAGAATCATTCGCTTATTTTGAAAAAGCCATACCTATGATGATGACTGCAGCAGGTACAGTTCCAGCTGCAAAAGTATTAGTTGTTGGTGCTGGAGTGGCAGGCCTTCAGGCTATAGCAACTGCTAAAAGGATGGGAGCTATCGTGTTTGCTACAGATGTAAGAATTGCATCTAAAGAACAAGTTGAAAGTTTAGGTGGTAAATTTTTAACAGTTGAAGGTTCAGAAAATCTTGAAACTCAAGGAGGCTATGCAAAAGAAGCATCAGAAGATTTTAAAAAAAAACAAGAAGAATTATTAAGTGAAACACTTAAGAAAATAGATATTGTAATTTGTACTGCTTTAATACCTGGAAAAAAAGCTCCCTTAATAATTAAAGACACAATGATTGAAAAAATGCAAGCAGGATCAATAATTTATGATTTAGCCGCAGTACAAGGTGGTAATACCGCCTTCACAGAAGCTGACAAAATAGTAGAAAAAAATGGCGTTAGAATTATGGGAGAAAGCAACATACTCAATAAACTCCCTACGTCTGCATCAAATTTATATGCAAAAAATGTATTTAATTTTGTTTCGAATCTATACGATAAAGAAAACAATAAAATTAATATTAATTTAGAAGATGAAATAATTGAAAAAACTTTAATAAAATAAAATTATGGAAATTGATCCTTTTATATTTAGATTAAGTATATTTATCCTTTCAATATTTGTTGGATATTATGTTGTATGGAGTGTTACGCCTTCTTTACACACTCCTTTAATGTCAGTAACAAATGCAATTTCATCTGTAATTATTGTAGGTGCAATCATTGCTGGATTAGCTGGTAATTCTGATAGCATTTTTGACATCTCAAGTATTTTTGGATTTTTAGCTATTTCACTTGCTGCTATTAATATTTTTGGTGGTTTTTTGGTAACTCAAAGAATGCTTGCTATGTATAAAAAAAAAAAGAAGGATAAATAATGATTTCTCCAAATTTATCAGCGATTTTTTATTTAATATCAGGGGTGCTTTTTATTTTAGCATTAAGAGGTCTATCATCGCCAGAAACATCAAGACAAGGAAATTTTTTTGGAATTATGGGAATGGTAATTGCGATATCAGTCACATTCATGTCTATTGGAAATTTCTCTGGTGGCTTTATATATGTTTTAGTTTTTCTTTTAATTGGTGGCTTAATTGGTGCTTTTATAGCATACAAAATTCCTATGACAGCTATGCCAGAGCTTGTTGCAGGTTTTCATAGTCTAGTTGGTCTCGCTGCAGTTTTTGTAGCAATCTCAGCTTTTTTGAATCCAGAGGCTTTCAATCTTGGAACTCCTGGTAATATAAAACTTGGAAGTTTAATTGAAATGTCAATTGGTGCAGCAGTTGGAGCAATAACATTTTCTGGATCAATAATTGCATTTTTGAAACTTCAAGGAATAATGTCTGGAGCACCTATTACATTTAAAGGTCAACATCCATTAAATGCTTTAATATTGATCTCAATTATAATTTTAACTTATTTACTTTGCTCTACTCAGTCTTCTAATTTGTTTTGGGTACTTCTATCAGTCTCATTTTTAATAGGTTTTCTATTGATTATTCCTATTGGAGGAGCAGACATGCCTGTAGTAATTTCTATGCTTAATTCTTATTCTGGTTGGGCAGCCGCTGGTATTGGATTTACTCTTGAAAATACTGCTTTAATCATTACAGGTGCACTAGTTGGTTCCTCAGGAGCAATTCTTTCTTACATCATGTGTAAAGGAATGAATCGTTCTTTCTTCAATGTCATATTGGGTGGATTTGGTGCAACAGAACAATCAAAAAACTCATCAAATAAAGAACAGCGTCCGGTCAAAAGTGGAAATGCTGAGGACGCAGCTTTTTTGATGAAAAATGCTTCATCAGTAATAATTGTACCTGGTTATGGAATGGCTGTTGCGCAAGCTCAACACGCTCTTAGAGAAATGGTAGATACATTAAAAAAAAATGATATTAAAGTTTCTTATGCAATACACCCTGTTGCTGGAAGAATGCCAGGGCATATGAATGTTTTATTAGCTGAAGCTAATGTTCCTTATGATGAAGTTTTTGAACTAGAGGAAATAAATAATGATTTTGCTAATGCAGATGTTGCATTTGTAATAGGCGCAAATGATGTGACAAACCCTGTTGCAAAAACAGATCCGCAAAGCCCTATTTATGGCATGCCAGTATTGGATGTTGAGAAATGCAAATCAGTTTTATTTGTAAAAAGAAGTCTTTCCCCTGGTTATGCTGGCATTGATAATGATCTTTTTTATAAAGAAAATACA
>Ga0315315_10000165_pt1 | contig 50485 bp, 40 predicted proteins | sample M140m3416metaG_FD_203699 | JGI IMG/M metagenome (GOLD analysis project Ga0315315, IMG submission 203699) | Ammonia-oxidizing marine archaeal communities from Monterey Bay, California, United States - M1 40m 3416 | ecosystem: Environmental > Aquatic > Marine > Intertidal zone | place: USA...
CGTTCCTGTTTCACTCGTCGGTTCTCCGAGGCTCTCGAACAGCTCGTTGTATTTCTTCTACCAGAATCGTATCGTCATGGGGACGCACCGATCGAAGGTCGAGCAGCACAGCTCCGTCTTCAATTCGGCCGAGAATCACTACTTCCCCGGTGCGGAGTGATTTCACGAATTTGTCGGGCTGAACTCCACTGATTCGGACAGCAAAGCTGGCGATTCTCTGATCCGCCAGGCTCCCACCACCCACTTCCGATTCACAGGCTACTACGGACAGGTCCAGCCCGAGATCTGACAACGCTCCAACCACGTACTCGCATCGTCCTCTCACAGCTTCGGCTGGCATCGACAACATCGACAGTACGGGGATCGTTTCGAAGGCGTCACCAGAGAGATGCTCTTCAAGCGTCGCTTCAAGAGCCGCCAGAGTCAGCTTGCAGACTCGAATCGCGCGAGCCATCGGATGTTTGCGAAGGCGTTCGATCCAGGCAGCCTGTCCGATCAGGATTCCGGCCTGTGGTCCACCCAGTAATTTGTCACCACTGAACAATACGAGATCCGCTTTCGACTTAAGACTGCCGGCAACGTCAGGTTCGTCAAGCCCCAGTGGAGCCAGGCTGGTGAGACAACCACTGCCAAGATCATCGATCATCGGCAGATCGTGCTTACGAGCGAGCGTCACTAATTCCGCAGCCGTTGGTTCCGCCACAAATCCAGACACACGAAAGTTGCTGCGGTGCACGCGAAGAATTGCACCTGTATTGTCGCTAATTGCCCGCTCGTAGTCTTCGACTCGTGTCCGGTTCGCGGTGCCCACTTCTCGCAGAATAACTCCAGCCGCTTCGAACACTTCTGGCAGCCGAAACCCTCCGCCGATTTCAACCAGTTGGCCTCGAGAGATAATAACTTCTCTTCCGACCGCAACACCCTGCAGAGCCAACATGGTCGCGGCAGCACAGTTGTTAACGATCAAAGCGCTCGATGCACCGGTGAGCTCACGAAGCAGCTCCTCGGCATGCGCGCCTCGGCGTGACCGCCGCCCAGACTGCAGGTCCAGCTCCACGTTCGTCGCACGCGTCGCCAGTACCAGTCGCATGATGGCCGAGTCTGACAGGATCGCTCGCCCCAGATTCGTGTGCAGCACGATGCCGGTCGCATTGACGACGCCGTTGAGTCGCTGCAGCTTCAGCCGATGCACCGCCTGAACGGTCTGAACCACAGCACTCTCCAGCGCGTTGGCTGGTTTGTCACCGGAGGCCTTCTGGGCCTGATCTCGCAGGCGATTGAGCACAGTCCGCACACACCCTGTCACCTGAGCACGCGACACGTCGCCAAACAGGCTTTTAACGTCAGGATGGTCCAGCACAGCGTTAACCGCCGGAAGATTTCGAAGTGGATTGGGCATAGTAATTATTATTGACCGCCACCGGCCTCTTCTCCGAGTTTGGGACCAGCGGTTCTGTGATTGTCAGACCGCCGAGTAAACCCCCGTTTGTCAAAACACTCAAGGAACGGCACCACGTGTTTGCGAGTCAGTCCCCAAACATCACGGATTTCTGCAATTGTCCGTTCAGACTTCTCCAAAAATAATGGCCGCAGTTCAGACTTGAGTTCTTCAATCACAGCCGGAGTCAGAAACCAGCCATCGCCGAGATTGACCAGCATACCTTGCGACACCGCCAGTTTGATGAGAGAATCCGTTTCTTTACGAGGCTTCTTCTCCAGCTCCGGCAAAGCAGCCGCATTTGGCGGTTGACGTTTCCCGTCATAACGATTTAGCAGACTGCTAAACACGGCCTGCTGAGAAGCCGAAAGGCTCATGGCCGAAGCCGCAGTAATCTGTCGATTCAGCCGAATGATGTGTCCAGCAACGACAAGCTCTTCCAGCAACCAGCGGATTACCGCCTCCGGAGCCACTGCTCGCGTTTCTTCAACGAGGGACGCATCGTCCGTCCAGGCGGCTTTCCCATCCTGCGAGCGACCGTGCAATCGCTGAACAATGCTCTGACTCAGTGACTCCCGACCATGTTCCGAAATCACAACCGACGAATGTGGCACTCGATGAATTGAACCGCTGCGAACGCCGTCACAACAACATTCTTCCAAAACGTCCTGCGCAATACCTAAATCGACGGACACGGCGGGATCTGACAAATCGATAACACGACACAGATTCAGCCATGCATTCAAGACAGCGACTGGTGATGCATCAATAAGTCGTTTACCGAATTCAATCAAGGTACCCGTGCGCTGCCCGGCCAATCCGGTGCTTGCAAGCACCTGTCCTCCTGCAAAGGTTCCGCTTGCTCCGGGCCGGCGCAGCAACAGGGGCTGACCGGGTGTCAGTAAAATCGCTCTTTCGCACTTAAAGACCACGGCCGTGTTTTCACCTGCCGAGACAGAAGCCCCTCCCGTAAGAACCTTAACTTCGCCACTTCCCGCCGCAGTGTGTAATCTCACGGTACGCCCGTTGGTGATTTCAGGGGCATCGTCATACATCCGAATTTCAACAACACAGCGCTGCGTTGTCTGAAACGAATCGGCGGCGACCAGTTCACAACCGCGTGAAATATCAGAGTGCGAAATTCCCACCAGATTTAGTGCTGTCCGAAAACCGGCCTGAGCAGTCTTAGTGGTGTCGCCATGAACTTCTACTTCCCGAACACGCACAGCAGTTTCGCTCGGGAGAATCTGCATCAGGTCGCCGCTGGCCACGCGCCCCTGCCAGATTGTCCCAGCCACGACACAACCTCGCCCGGGCACGCTGAAACTGCGGTCGATAGGCATGCGAAATGGACCGGCTGATTCGAATCGCGGGATTTTTGACGTGAGCAGCTGCAGAGTGGCGGATAGTCGATCAATGCCGTCACCCGTCTGCGAAGAGACCCGCTCAATCGTGACGTCGGAATACCCCGCATGATCCGTGAGTTCTCGGATGTCTTCTTCGATGATCTCCATTGTGATTTCATCGGACAGGTCGGTCTTGGTCATCGCTACAACCAGTTGCGGAACCCTGAGTGATGCCAGAATCGCCAGATGTTCCCGTGTTTGTAGCGCCACGCCTTCGTTCGAGGCCACAACAAGTAAGCCAATGTCGATGGCGGCGACTCCCGACAGCATGTTGGCAATGTATTTTTCGTGCCCCGGAACATCGATAACTGCCATGCGGTGCTCAGCAGCGTCGAACCAGGTAAACCCCAGATCCAAAGTCATCCCGCGGCGCTGTTCTTCAGCCAGCTGATCTGTATTCGTCCCGGTCAGTGCCTGAACCAGGCTGGTCTTGCCGTGATCGATATGTCCGGCAGTGCCGATAATTGCGTAGGCCATGAAACAGGTAATTCAAGGGGCGGCGGCGGGGAGATGTTCGGTGCCAGATTGCCATTCGGGTGGATACGGATATTATCCACCTAATTCTAACAAACGAACTCCAACTGAACCTGAGCAAAAAGACATGTCAGAATTCCGCGTAGAACGTGACTCCATGGGGGACGTCCAGGTCCCTGCCGAAGCCTATTATGGTGCTCAGACGCAGCGAGCCGTCGAAAACTTTCCGGTTTCTGGCTGGGAATTGCCACCTGAATTGATTCACGCGATGGGTCTGGTCAAATTCGCGTGTGCTCAAGCCAATCAGGATATTGGCAAACTAACAGGCAGCGGCAAGAATCCGCTCGGGGAGGAGCACGTCGAAGCCCTCATGCAAGCGTGTCGTGACGTTGCCGAAGGAACGCTGGACGATCAGTTTCCGATCGACGTGTTCCAGACCGGATCCGGCACGTCGAGCAATATGAACGTCAACGAAGTCATCGCCAGCCGAGCGATGGAACTGCTGGGCGGTGATCGCTTTTCAGGCGAAAAGCCCATTCACCCCAACGACCATGTCAACATGGGACAAAGCACCAACGACACGTTCCCCACAGCCATTCACGTTGCAGTTGGCTCAGCCGTTCATAACGATCTGATTCCCGCACTGCAGCGACTCACGGAAGAACTTCAGGCCAAAGCGGACGCCTGGGACAAGATCATTAAGATCGGCCGAACACACCTGGCCGATGCAACTCCTTTGAGGCTGGGCCAGGAATTCGGTGGGTTTGCTCGCCAGTTGCAGTTGTCAGTCGAGCGAGCTGGTCGAGCGTTGGCCGCAGTGACTGAGCTTCCCGTGGGAGGAACCGCTGTTGGCTCCGGCATTAACACCCACCCGGAGTTTGGCCGCCGTGTCTCACAGGTGCTGGCCAATGAAACCGAAGTTCCATTCCTCGAAGCAGTGAATCACTTCGAAGCAAACGCTCAACGCGACGGTTTAGTGGAATGTCACGGACAACTGCGAACGATCGCGTCAACTCTGTTCAACGTAGCCAACAATATTCGCTGGCTGGGTTCAGGGCCACGTTGCGGCTTCTACGAAGTCAAGATCCCGGACCTGCAGCCGGGGTCTTCTATCATGCCGGGCAAGGTCAATCCTGTCATCTGCGAGTCCATGATGCAGGTTTGTGCTCGAGTGATGGGAAACGACCAAACGATCGCGTTCAGCGGAGCCACCGGAGGCCAGTTCCAGCTCAATATCATGATGCCCGTGATGGCACATACCACTCTGGAGAGTATCCGCCTGCTGTCTAACAGCATCACGACGTTTGTCGACTTCTGCCTGGTCAATATGGAACCAAACATCGAAGGCTGCGAAGCGGCTGTAGAGAAAAGCCTGTCGATGTGCACCAGCCTGAACCCTCATATTGGTTATGAGAAAGCCGCTGCTTTGGCGAAAGAAGCCTTCAAGACCGGCAAGACGATTCGTGAGTTGTGCGTCGAGCAGGAATTTCTTCCGGAAGAAGTTCTTGCTGATGCACTGAATCCAATGAAGATGACGGAGCCTCAGGCTTAGAGCAGGCATAACGACAGATCGGAGCGTCTCTTATAAAAGCCTGGATTCAGATGATCACATCCATTCCGGAAAGCAAACAGAAGAAGCACAGGCATTGCAGATGGTGCTTAACCCAGCACCACCTGCTCTCGGACCTCACCCCTGCTCCGGCAACGACATCGAAGCATTCGGCACGGTGCGTCAATTCGGCAAAACCGCCGTGCCGTATCACTGATAAACTCTTCAGGACTGCTGGCAGTCGCCAGATGCGATTCAAGCCGACCGTCGGCTCTCTTAAATAAGAAGAATGAACTTTGCCGGTTCGAATAAATGCACCCTGAACAAGGGGAAACAGCCGGCCTCCGGTTCCGTGCCCCTCACCAAGCGGCCTGCTGCACCGACTGGCCACAAAGGAGCGTGACCGCGACTCTCCGGCAGCTGATTTACCTCCACATCGCCACCGGCAGGCGGCTAGCCCGGCTGAGGTATTAGTAAGATCTGTAACATACTCACAACAAGCCGCTTACAGCGACTCCGAATTGTCGTAATCGGACCGGACAACTGCTCTGGGCCAGTACATGCCAGCCCCTTTTCTGCTATCATTCAGGCGTCCGTTTGAAAGCTGTCTGCTGATCCACGTGCGTCGAAAATCCCGGGTAAACAATGCAACTCACCTGCGATCGAAATCTGTTCACTCAAGCCTTCCAGTCCGCTGCCGCCGCTGTTCCTAGCCGAACTCCCAAAGATGTTCTGCGGAACGTCTACATGAACCTGAATTCATCGGGAGCAGAATTGGTCGGGACAGACCAGGAAGTCGCCATCCGCTTCCGCGTCGACGGTGTCACCACCAATTCAACAGGCGAAGTTCTTCTGCCTACTCAGAAGGTGTCATCCATCCTGCGGGAGCTCCGTGACGACCAGTTTGAAATCGATGTTGAGGAACGATCGCTGACACTGAAAACATCGTCCTCTCAGTTTAAGCTCAGCTCCGAAGATCCCAAAGAATTCCCACCTGTTCCGGAATTTAGCGAATCCAACTATTTCCGGATTCCCGCATCCGTGTTCCGGCAAATGATTCGCCGCACTTCTTTCGCTACCGACGTCGAAAGCACGCGGTATGCACTGGGCGGCATTCTGCTGGAATTTGAAGAAGGCCGGGTCACTTTGGCCGCCACTGACAGTCGCCGGCTGTCCATAGCATCAGCTGCCTGCGAAACCGAAGGCAGCCCGGAAGTTTCCGAACGGGCCACCGTTGTGCCAACCCGAGCGATGTCACTGCTCGAACGCTCCATCGATGATGACGCCGAATTTGTCGACATCGCTGTACACGATAGCGACGTGCTGATGCGGTCCGGTCGCTGCTCCATTTACAGTCGCTTGGTCGAAGGCCGATTTCCACGCTACCGCGATGTGATTCCCAAAGAAGCGGGAATCACAGTACCGATGTCTGTGGGTCCGTTTCACTCCGCCGTTCGTCAGGCTCAAATTGTCACTGACGAAGAAAGTCGAGGGGTCGATTTTCTGTTCAGTGACAATAAGCTCAAGCTCAGCAGTCGTGCTCAGGACGTTGGTGAATCAAGTGTCGAATTGCCGATTGAATTCAACGCCGACGACATTCGCATTACGTTCGACCCACGATACGTGGCCGATTTTCTAAAGGTTCTGCCCCCCGAATTACTTGTGGAATTGCTACTGACAAATGCGGACACGGCGGCTGTCTTTAAGGTAGAAGATTCCTATACCTATGTGATCATGCCACTGGCTCAGGATCGTTAATTTGAGTCTCGACGGACCAACAAACGGTCAGCGACAGGGAGAGAGGTCTTCCTTCGATCGTCCGTCGTCTCTGGGCCGCCTGCTGGATCAGGTATTCCGCCGACGAGGTATCGCAGAAAAATCCGGGCAGGAAAGGCTCAGCGCAATGTGGGCTGAAGTCACAGGCGAACGAATTGGACAGAAATCTTACGTGAGGCAACTGCGAGGTGGGGTGCTGGAAATCGGAGTTCGCAATGGAGCCGTCCTGGAAGAACTCAGCAGTTATTTGAAGCACGATTTGCTGACCGAGATTCAGTCGAAGCATATCGAATTGAAGATTCAGTCTTTGAAATTTGTACGAGTTAGATAACAGACCATTATGGACTGATCGAAGTGCAAAAGGAATAAACGTGTCAGAAGTGGAAAATTCTAACGATTACACTGGCGATGATATTCGGCACCTTAAGGGAATCGAAGGGATCCGCAAGCGCCCGGCGATGTACATTGGCGATACCGGATTGGGCGGACTGCATCACCTGGTCTTCGAAGTGGTCGACAACAGCATCGACGAAGCCGTTAACGGACACGCCTCTGAAATCCTCGTGCAGATCAATGTCGATGAAAGCATCTCGATCTCCGATGACGGTCGCGGCATCCCGGTCAGCGACGTCAAAGATGACGAGCGATCTGCACTGGAAGTTGTGCTGACAGAAATTCACGCCGGGGGAAAATTCGACCGCGACAGTGGTTATAAGACCGGCACCGGCGGCTTGCACGGCGTCGGTATCACGGCCGTGAACGCCGTGAGCACCTGGCTGACGGCTGAGATTCAACGCGAAGGTCACGTGTGGGTAATGGACTTTGAAAAAGGAGTCCGTTCGTCCGAGCTTCGCCAGTTAGGCCATTCCGATCGCACAGGCACTAAATTGTCGTTTCAGCCGGATCCGGACCTTTTTCCCGAAACCATTTTCTCATTCGACACGCTTACTCGACGCCTGCAGGAACTGGCTTTCCTCACCCCTGGCGTTCGTATCACATTGCAGGATAACCGGATCGACCAGACCGAATCGTTCTGCTACGAAGATGGCCTGGTCGAATTCGTCCGCCACCTGAATCGCACTCAGACACCAATCATCCCCGACATCATCCATGTGAACGGCAAAATTGATGGGGTGCTGGTTGAAGCCGCACTCCAGCAAAACGACGGCTATACAGAAAACGTGCGACCGTTCGCAAACAATATTTTTAATAGCGATGGAGGCACCCATCTCAGCGGTTTCCGTACAGCTCTGACTCGCAGCCTTAATAACTACGGAAAGAAGGCCAACCTGTTTAAAGATGTCAGTCCGGCTGGCGAAGACTTTCGAGAAGGCCTCACGGCAGTCATTTCCGTACGAGTGCCAGACCCCAAATTCGAAGCACAGACTAAGGTGAAGCTGGTGAACCCGGAAGTCGACGGCATCGTCCAGTCGATCGTCTCTGAGGGACTCACGAAGTATCTCGAAGAAAATCCTGGCAACGCCAAGAAACTGGTCAACAAGGCCATCAATGCGGCAGAAGCCAGGGAAGCGGCTCGCAAGTCGCGTGAGATGGTCCGCCGCAAGGGTGCCATCACCACCGGTGGCCTGCCTGAAAAACTTCGAGACTGCCGCAGTCGAGACCTGGAATCCACCGAAGTCTACCTGGTAGAAGGAGACTCAGCCGGCGGCTCTGCGGACACCGGGCGCAACTCCAATATTCAGGCTATTTTGCCATTGCGTGGTAAAATTTTGAACGTCGAAAAAGCTCAGTTGGTCAAGATCCTCGATAGCGCTGAAATTTCGAATCTGTTCCGAGCCATCGGACTCTCACCGGCTGCCGGTGGCGAAGGACTGGATGTTAGCAAACGTCGCTACGGCAAGATCATCGTGATGACCGACGCGGACGTCGATGGCAGCCACATTCGAACATTGCTGCTGACGTTTCTGTTTCGACACATGAGGGAACTCATGGAAGGTGGTTTTGTCTATATCGCTCAACCGCCGCTGTACCGCGTTGTGCAAAAGAAAAAAGTGCGCTACGTGCAAACGCACGAGGAAATGATGAGCGAACTGATTGATTTGGGAATCGACGGCTCCTCTCTGGTTGTTAAAGCAGACGACACGGTCTTTGCAGAAGACAATCTCCAACGTGTGGTCGAGATTATGGGAGAAATGGAGCAACCACTGGAGCTGCTGGATCGTCGCGGTATCGACATTGGTCATCTGCAGAGTCAGGGCCTGACAGAAGACAGCCGATTACCGCGATTTCGAGTCCATCACGGTGACACCGAACGTTGGTTCTTCGATCGAGACGCGTCCGATGCCTTTGTGCGAGGACTGGAAGCGGAACACGAAGCCAGCACCCCCGCCACAACTGAATCAAATGCTGACCCGGAAGCTCCGAAGGACGGAGAGGCTGAGACAATCCAGACTGAAGGTGAGGCAGGGCCGATCTGCCAGGTAGTCGATCTGCACGAAGTGAAAGCGCTCAACGAGAATCTTGCTGCATTGAAAGATTTTGGGTTGGGCGTCGCCGATTTCATTACCGGCGGATTTCGTAACGCGGAACAGATTTTTTCATTCCGCATCGATCGCAACGAACAATCCGTAAACCTTTCCAGCCTTCGCGAGTTGTTACCGGCACTGAGGCGTCTGGGAGAAAAGGGCCTCACGCTGACACGCTTCAAAGGATTAGGAGAGATGAACTCCGACGAGTTATGGGAAACCAGCATGGATCCTGACAAACGAACCCTGTTGCAGGTCACCATGGAAGACGCTGCTGCTGCGGATGAAATTTTCCGCGTCCTCATGGGAGATCAGGTCGAACCGCGCCGAGAATTCATCGCAAAACACGCTCTCGATGTCAAAGACCTCGACGTCTAGTACGCAGCACAAGTGGTGGTGGGAACTCAGAGGTTGACATCTCGGCGAACCTGAACGGTTACCATGAACACACCCTCGAGCTGACTGCCGACAAAGACGGCAGCCTGCGATTCCTGCGCCATTGTGTCGCGCCGATGCGCTTTCCTGCAATCGGTGCAAACCGCCGTTCTCGCGAAGAGAGGAAGCCCGGCGCTTCGCCAACATGATACGGCACTACTGCTCCAGACGCCGTAGTCCAAGAATGGTCGGCAGCCTCTAAACTTCGGCTCAGCTTCCCCTTGAACACATGCTTTGTTCAAGGCAAAGGCTGTGAGCAAAAAGACCAGCGCCCCTTTAAGAAGGCGCGAGGTCCGGGAGAAGCACTACAAAGATTCAGTTAGATTCTCTGTTTCTTCTGCGGGGAAACCACACTCGTCGAGGGCCGTGACGGCACCTTCCACGTCGAAGGCTTCTGCATCACCTGAGACGGTGACAGTTCTCTTATCAGCATCAAATTCGAGATTCGCTACACCCGGTAGCGATTGCAAGGTCTTATCGACCGTTGCTCGGCATCCGCCTCAGTGCATCGTCGGACAAGAGAATTTGACCAAAGCAACGGTGCTGACCGGGCTCGTCGATGGCGAGTCCGCTGCCGGCACCGATGCTGTGGGGGCTGATGCTGGCTGGTCTGCACATCCGGCAGACAAACCAAGCACAGCACACAACATGAACCTGCGCATGATGATTTCCTGTGATTGAAATGAAACTCTTCGGGGCAACTTACCCACTGTAAGTTGTATCCGAATTTACCAGGCAGTGAGTCTGCAAAGTCATATTTAGCCGGACAATTTCAGCGGAGTCAGCGCGGATCCACTTCGAAATCCTGCAAACTTGACCTGTGGCTAATCGTTCTTACCTGTTTCCGACGCCAAAAGAGGCACAAGAGGCCACAACTCGCCCGGATGAAAGAAGGTATAGCTGCGATCTGATGTAAGTCGCTCAACACTGCTGACAGGCTGAGACGCTATAGAAATTTGCTCGATGACCTCGGCTTCCAACTTCGGACTGAAGTAATGTCCAACGAGCCCGGACTCAGCCAGCAGTCACTAAGTGGCAACGCGTAGTAACACTGCCTCCCACGCAAATATGTACCGGGTTCACAGGAAAAGCACAGCAAACGCGAAAGCATGTCCGGCACTCTTTAGTGACACAATTGGGCGGCACGACCAAGATGGGCAGCAGCAGCGAATGCCAAAAACATGCGGGGATGTTAATCTACCAATTCAGCCATGTCGCAACACCTCATACATAAGAAGTACCAGTCCTGAATTAGCAGGCGACTGGAGGGTCACACTATGGGATCACGCTTGATACTAAATACACGGGGAGGCTACCAGTTTCTGCCGGGAATTGCTCCGTATTCGTCAGGAGTGATCTCGGCACCCGGCCACCAACTTGTCCATGCAACACTCAAAAAGCCGCTGCCCTGGAATACCGGCCTGCCTGCAGTGCGAAAGTATCTGGAGAACTCGGGGTTTAGCCGATTCAATCTCTGTGGAGTAGAACTCCGATGCCCGGCGCCGCATGCCATGAGTGGGTTCATCGAATTCAACAGAGGCTATCGGGGCCTGCTTGAGGAATGGGACATGCTGGTTGACGGCCAAAATCCACTGGCAAGGACAAATGTGTCGCCTGTTGTGTCGCCGCCCGGAGAGACGGTCCTGCACGGCTTTTCCTACTCTGCACCAAGTGAACTCAAAGAGACTACTTTCGTGGTCGCTGGCGGTGGCGAACTACCTCATCGTGATTTAGATGACAAACACATCGTCCGCTTCGGGGAAACCAGCGAGGACGCACTTTTGGAAAAAGCGAGGTGTGTTATCGAGATCATGAAGATTCGCCTGCACCAACTGAAAGCCGACGAGCAGACGCTTTCGACAATCGACGTCTACACGGCACACCCCATTCATCGAATACTAAACGATGTGATCATACCGGAAATTACCGCAGCCGCTCGAATAGGGGTCCACTGGTATGACACTCGTCCGCCAGTTCAGAACATCGAATTCGAAATGGACATGCGCGGAGTTCAGACAGAAGTCGTTGTCGACCTGCAGTCGTAGCAACACTCTCGGCGATTGACAGCTGTAAAACCGGCTCGTTACCAGGGCATCTGGTCAACAAAATACCGACAGCCATCTGGTATTTGCACTCGACTGGCCATCGATTTGGCCCGCCGCCGATGATTTACCATGTGCCTGCCTCAATACCGCAGAATGAATAGAAGGCGAAGCACGCAACGGACACAGTCTTCTATGTCACCGAACCCCAGTCGTCACAGAATCCCAGTCGTTGCACAATAATTGCCACCGGGCATTCCGTCTGCTCAGACAATGTCGCGGAACACAGCTTGTTTGCAACAACGCAGTCGAACAGTATGCTGAATCTCCAAAGGTGAAGCACCCTGGATAAGTAATAAAAACGGCAAATGTCGTCATGATCACGACTCTCTATATTGCTGTCGTCGTGTCACAATTCGTTGGCATGGCAAAACAATCAGAGACAAAAATGTCCGCTGACCACTTTCGAAAGAAGCAACATGCCTCAAACAACTCGCCGCTCGTTTCTGAAAGCGTCTGCTACCAGCGGATCTTTGCTGCTACTGGGAACGCGTGCTTCCGGAAATATCATCGGAGCAAATGATCGGATTCGCATTGGCGTTGCCGGACTCAATGGCCGAGGTGGAGCACATATGGGTGGCTGGATGGGACAAGACAACGTGGAGATCGCATATGTAGCCGACCCAGACCAAAAAGTACGCGCTCGCGCCGTATCGACGGTCTTCAAGAAGACCGAGGGGAAGTATGCACCGAAGGGCGTTAATGATATTCGCGAGGCACTGGATGACGGCAACGTGGATGCGATTTCCGTAGCAACTCCGAATCACTGGCATTCCCTGCTGACAATCTGGGGAGCACAGGCCGGCAAGCATGTCTACGTCGAGAAACCGATGAGTCACGATGTAGGTGAAGGTCGTGTAGCAGTCGAAGCGCAGAAGAAGTACGGCGTCGTCATTCAGCATGGAACCCAAACTCGCAGCAGCGCGGCAGTCGCTGGGCTACATAAGGCCATCCATGACGGTAAGTTCGGTCGCCTGAAGATCTCGTACGGCTATTGCTGTAAACCACGTGGCAGTATTGGCCACAAGCCCGTTTCGCAACCGCCTGTGCACCTGGATTGGGACACATGGCGAGGCCCCGCCATGATCGACGAATTCCATGCGAACTATGTGCACTACAACTGGCACTGGTTTTGGAAGAGCGGCAATGGAGATCTTAACAACCAGGGGACTCATCAGTTGGATGTTGCACGCTGGGCAATCGATCGTGATCAGACCCATCCCGTCAGGGCAATGGCTATCGGCGGTCGATTTCAATGGGGCGACCAGGGAGAAACTCCTAATACGATGTTTGCAATGGCAGAATATCCCAACGGACAACAGGTATTCTTCAACGTACGCAACGTGAATTACGGAGAATACCAGAGGCAGGTTGAGAACGAATACTACTTTGAAGATGGTGGCCGAATCGTACGCAACAAATATTACCCAAAAGGTAATAGCGAAGGGGAACCAGTGCAGGTCGAGGATGGAGATGTCACCCCGGGTGGAAACTGGGGTAGTTTTATTGCAGCCGTCCGAGCCAACGATCCAGCCATGGCTAATGGTAATGTATACGACGCACATTACGGTTGTGTTCTTGGCCATTTGATGAACAACTCATATCGGCTGGGTGAATCGGCTCCTTTCAATTCCAAAGCCGGTCAGTTCGGTGACAACTCAGCTGCCCGCGAACACTTCATGCAGCTGCACAATATTATGGAAAAAGGCGTGGGCGTTCCGGTTGACGAGGCAAATTACATCGCCGGTCCATTGTTGACATTCGATCCCGCAACCGAGCAACACACCGGTGACCATGCCGATGCGGCAAATCGACTGCTAAAAGACCCGAACCGAAAGGGATTCGAGGTACCGGCAGCCAACCAGGTGTGATGACCTGTCAGCGCCTGGCGACATTGCTTTCGGACACCGTTTCCAATCGCAGCGGCGATCTCAGGGACACAATAAGTGACTTCGAAAACTGCACTAAAGACGTTCTCGCCCAATTAACGCTTTTGGTCCGCAGAATGGCCAACCGATCTCCTGTGCCGCCGGCACTTGGCGCGACCGGCAAAGACTGAAATCAACTCCGCAAGCTACAGCATGGGCAAGAAGCTGCACGGAGGCATTTTAAGGCTCCCCAGAGCATGTCGGAGCCAAACGAAAGGCCCCTTTGGTATTGACTCAAACAGCCGATCCGGCCTATCTGAACATCTTCATTTCAATTTGTGGCGACGTCGTCGGCTGGGAGCCGGAATTGTCGCCGAACAGGGTGCTCAGGCAATGGATTGCTCAGACAATAGCCAGAAGCGAATCGTCGTGACCGGAGTTGGCGTGATTTGCTCGGCAGGCCTGACGGCTGACCGATTCTGGCATTCTCTGAATAAACGCCCGAACCCCAAAGCTAATGACGGTTCACCTTCCCAAACAGCAAACGTATTTACTGGCTCCATCGACGATTTTGGCGAACTGCCTAAGGATAAACGCAAAGCCATCCGCAAAGCGTTGAAGCTCATGAACCGCGAAACCCAGATGGGGGTTGCTGCGGGACAGCAGGCTCTTTCAGACAGCGACGTTCTGGGCTGCTATGCTCCGGAACGCTTTGGTGTGTGTTTCGGTGCGGATAACGTCTCCATCATGCCGGAAGATTTCGTTCACGGCATCCAGGCCTGCTCAACACCCGAAGGTGTTTTCGAAGCCGAACGCTGGGGAACGGACGGGATCAGCGGTATCGCACCGCTCTGGTTGTTGAAGTGTCTCCCCAATATGCCGACCTGCTATTTGGCGATTCTGAACGACCTTCAGGGCCCCAGCAACACGATTACACAGCGTGACGTTTCCGCAAATATGAGTATTGCCGAAGCCTGCCGAGGCATTCGAGCCGGAAGCACAGATGCGGCACTCGTCGGTGCAACCGGAACGACGCTGGCCACTTTCAACCTGATGCATGCTCAAATCGAAGACGAATTCTCCAATGCAGATGACGTCTGCCGGCCCTTTGACAAAAACCGAACGGGATCAACACCGGGCGAAGGCGCGGGGGCTCTGGTCCTTGAAGAAATGAACGCTGCTCTGCAGCGTGGAGCTCACATTTATGGCGAAGTGCTGGGAACGGGTTCTGCGTCAGCGGTTGGACATGGGGCAGTTGCAGGATGTCGCAAGGCCTTGACGCGGGCGATGCGGCAGGCGTTGAGCCAAGCCAGACAGTCACCTCATTCAGTCGGACATATTCACGCTCACGGGCTGGGAACACGCGACTCAGATATCGCCGAATCACAGGCAATTCGTGATGTCTTCGGTGAGGCTGCTTCAGAAATCCCAGTCGTGGCAGCCAAGAGCCATTTCTCAAATGCGGCAGCTGGAGCAGGCGCACTGGAACTCATCGCCAGCCTTCTGGCCCTTCAACATGGTCATCTGTTCCCAATACGCCATTTCAGTGAGGCTGACCCGGAGTGCCCCGTTCGGCCGGTCACGCGCGAAGACGAATCCGCCGGCAAAAGTTTTCTGAATTTGAATATGTTCGGACGAGGCCTTGCAAGCTGCGTCGCGATCGGCGAAGTTGGCGCCTGATCGAAAAAGGAGTTTCTTGAAATGACGCGAAGGATCGTCGTCACTGGCATGGGATGTGTCACTCCCATCGGCAACTCAATCTCAGAATTGAAGACCGGGTTGTACAGTGGCCGTATCGGAGTTCGGCATCTTTCCCTGTTTGATGCCAGCAGTTTTCCTGTTCAGATTGCCGCTGAAGTGCAAAACTGGGACATGAGTGCCTGTGGCGAGGACCCTCGTCGCTGGAATTCCACACCCAGACAAACACAGTTTGCAATCGGAGCGGGACTGGAAGCTGCTCGTCATGCGGGCATAAGTGACTGGCAGGGAAGCGCTGAGAGATTTGGTGTCTACCTGGGATGTGGTGAGCCGTTTGCAGACTTCCAGACGTTTGTGCGGACTGTCCACGACTCATTGGAATCCGGCGACTGCGAACCGTCAGCGTTCCTGCAAAACGCCCTTAAAGTGTTCAATCCGGAAACCGAGTGCGAATTCGAACCCGACATGCCTGGTATTCATCTGGCATCAATGCTTGGGGCTGAAGGGCCAATCGCTAACTGCATCGCTGCGTGCGTTTCCAGCACTCAAGCGATTGGCGAGGCCGCTCGCATGATCGAACAAAACGAAACGGACATTATGTTGTGTGGAGGCGCTCACAGCACAATCCACCCTTTCGGCCTCACTGGATTCCAACGACTCTCAGCGTTGAGCACTCATAATGCCGATCCTCAGTCTGCTGTTCGCCCATTTGATGCAGATCGCGATGGCTTCGTGATCGGTGAAGGCGCTGGAATGTTTATCATCGAAGACCTGGAACACGCTCTGGCACGTGGTGCCGAAATACTGGGTGAAGTCTCCGGATATGGTTCCAGCCAGGACGCGTATCGTGTTACGGATTCTCACCCTGAAGGTCGAGGAACGACCGCTGCAATTGGCCAGGCACTGGCCAGCGCGAAGATGAATCCTGAAGACATTCACTACATCAACGCACATGGTACGGGAACGGTACTCAACGACCGAGTCGAAACACTGGCCATCAAACATGCCTTCGGCCAACAGGCTTATCGGATTCCGGTTTCCAGCACTAAGAGCATGCTGGGACACGCCACGACAGCCTGTGGTGCCATTGAACTTGCCGTGAGCCTCATTAGCCTGCAAGCAGGTGTGATCCCTCCGACACTAAACCACGACACACCCGATACCGATTGTGACCTCGACTACGTGCCTCATACACCTCGAGAACTTTCCTGTCGCCATATCTTGACGAACAACATCGGGTTTGGTGGGCAAAACGCAGCTTTGATCGTTTCTCGCTACGACGACCGATCGCCAGCGTATGTCGCTCCCGGCTGGGCAGCGTAAACTCTCTGATTCCAAATTTGTGATACTTTGTCTGTGATGAAAAAAGGATGAGTGTCCCATTGGCAGAGCCAGTGGAGCCATTCCCAATGCAGCTATTCGAATACCAGGTCTTAGGAACGTTAGTAGAGAATCATGGACGTTCATCCCAAGCCTTCGTCGGATCCGGCCACACATTGCGAAATCCGCTCCGTCGGCATCATTGGAGCTGGCGCCATGGGCCGCGGAATCGCTGCGGCAAATGTTAACGCAGGCATTCAGGTATTCATTGCAGATGCTCATGACAACGCCGCTGCGGCTGTAACCGAGGCGATCCTCCGGTCATCTCCGGCATCCAACAACGATGTCCCCATAGCTGTTGCAGTCACATCCGATGACCAATTCGCAGACGTAGACCTGGTCATCGAAGCAGTCGCAGAAGACGAAGCCATCAAGATGAATGTCCTTTCTCGTATCGAACCGTATCTACGTCCTGATGCAGTTCTGACATCGAATTCATCGAGCATCCCAATGACCCGTCTGGCGGCATGTCTCAAAATACCAGAACGATTTTGCGGACTGCATTTTTGCTACCCTGTTGACAAGCGCCCGCTCGTTGAGATTGTTGGCACAGATGTCACGAATGCGTCAACACTAGCCGAAGTTCACAGCTACGCTACTTACATCGGCATGGCACCGATCGCCGTTCGAGATGCGCCGGGTTTTCTGCTGAACCGCTTGCTCGTCCCGTATCTGAACGAAGCGCTGGAACTGGTCCTCAATCAGGCGGATATACGGACCATTAATGCCACGGCAATGACCTTTGGATTCCCAACAGGGCCGCTGATGCAACTTGACGAATTTGGAATGGACGTAGCCCTGGAAGTTGGCAAGACACTCTACCAAAGCTTTCCGGACCGCATCTTGCCGTCTGAATTACTCATCGCGATGTTTAAGGCCCGGCGATTCGGCCGCAAAACAGGCCGCGGATTCTACTTCGATGATGGAGCTCAATCAGACAACATCGTACCTGACGTCCAGGAAATCGTGCGACGGCGTTTGCGCAGCACAGCGCCCGTCCCGGATGCACAAATAGAACGTCGACTGTTTCTCCCCATGCTGCTGGAAGCAACACGCACACTGGAAAGCTCACTGGTCGATCGCGCAGCCATCGTCGACAAAGCGATACAGGATGGGCTTGGCATGACGGATTCCTATACCGGACTCTTCAGTTGGGCCGATGCAATCGGAGCCAGCACAATTGTCGATTGGCTTCGTCCGCTGCAATTACTTGGCAAGCGTTTTGAACCTACTTCGATTCTGCTTGATGTGGCATCTCGCGAAGGGGCAAAGCTGGCCGACTGGGAACAGACAAGCGTAAGATAACGCACTCTGTTGGCATTGCTGAAAGATCTTCATGCGCAGTGCTTGGCCTGAATGCCGCCCTCCGCAGTTGCTCGAGGAACAAGGCTCCTCGGTCGCGCGTTTCAAAAGACTTCATTCCCTGAGCAATCCTCAGACGGCCAAACGCCTGGCAGTACCAACTGCGCAGCGTCAGCTAAAATGCGGCGCATACAATGAGCCGAACGCGAACGGCAGAGCTTTGGCGAGGAATGATCGCCACCGAAACAGTGCCCCGTGTAATTTCAGCGAGCCTCAGGGGCAAACCGCGCTGGCAGGAAAAAAGGTGCGTGGGGCCGCCTCGGCTATCCGATTGGGCGGGCCCCGAACGTACTGTCACTGTCTTTGAGCTCTTCATCCAGCGATAACGCTGAAATGTGATCCTGCAGAAGCGTCACTGCGCGCACTACTTCATTTTCTTCTTCACTTCGTTTTTCTCAGGCCAGGCTGAGCGGCTTTTCCCGCTCATCCCCGTACTGCCTTGAGTGCCCAACGGCTCCCTTGCATCGAAAAACGAAGACCTCGGTGGCTCAATTAAGCCAGCCGAACGTTCTCAGCGCAAGGGCCTTTCGGTCCGCTGCCTTCAGTGTAGGACACTTGCTGCCCTTCCTGAAGCTCATCGTATCGCACACCTTCAAGGTTTGAAGAGTGGAAAAACATGTCCTTGCCTGAACCAGTGTCAATAAAGCCGAACCCTTTGTCCGTCAGTCGTTTGATCGTACCCTCTGCCATTTCTTCAATCCCTAAGTGTGAGTGCTCCGCAGCGTTGCCTGAACCACAATGTCCACGCAGTGACACTACAGATTGCGTAATTTAACCACTGGACCACTTCCCGTACAAGCCTACGACGAAGACGAAATACGAATCAGTCCGGGGGAGTTGCCTGCAAGGTAACCAAATAGGCAATCAGATTGCGGACATCATTGACTGTCAGCAGATTGGCCAAGCTGGGCATTGTGGAGACATCGGAGGTCGTGCGGTCCTCAATATTTTCCTTCTGAATCTTGGTCTGAGTGCGGGCATCCGCAACAACGACCTCGTATTCATCCTCTGATTGCACTGTTCCGGTGACGACACGGCCATCTGCCATCACAATCACTTGTGTTTCATACCCTTTGGCGATTTTGGCACTGGGGATCACGATAGATTCCAGCAAATATGCTCGTTTCGTGCGTTTTCCGACGTCACTGAGATTCGGGCCAATGCTGCCACCCGTGTCTCCCACGCGGTGGCAGGCAATGCACTTTTGCACCTTGTGGAACAATTCCCTGCCAAGTTCTGCTTTGCCACCATTGACAGCATCTTTGTAGGCCTGCATCGGATTGAGCGCGGCTTCAGCAAGTGCCTCATCGACCTCCATTTCAGTGATCCATTGACGGATTAAGCCCACTCCCGCGTGATTGACTGTGGTGCGGCCCAAGGGAGGCATCATGACCCCCAATTCCGTGGAATTAATCCGTCGGACCATAAAAGATTCCTCTGGACGCTGTGGAACGATGCTGAATTTCAAGCCCTGAGACCCTCGACCAGCCGCAACCGGAGGCTTGTAAACGCCGAATCGAACCGGCTGGTCCTGCTGAAAGGTAAGATCCAGACCGGACGTGCTGGCCGCTCCATGTGGATTGTGGCAGTGAGAACAATTGACGTCCAGCCAGCAACGAGCCCGGCGATCGACCGATGCAGAAGATTCATCCTGCCAGTCAGGCAATTGAGGAATCGCTGAACGGTCAACCGGCAAGCTGCCCAACAGTCCTGACTGCTGCCAGTATTCCAGCTGGTTCACGTGAGTCCCATCGATGTCGATATCGCGATTGAGGTTTGCAGCAGTGACGCCGATGGGACTCAGGACATCTTCGTTCACATGGCAGCGTTTGCACTCGTTCATGTTCGGCGTGACATAATTAAATTTGAATTCTTCGCCATTCTGCAGGACTGTGGAGACTTCAGTACTGTCACCGATCACTGACCGGTCGGCATCGGTACCGTCCTCATTCCATACATACGGAACGGCCGTCCAGCCTCTCGTCATATGTATGAGAAGGCGAGTTTCAACCAGACGGTTGCCTTGAGCCTCATCCTTTTGATCGACAGCAAAGCGGATATTTTGGCCAAGAATCGTACCAACAGGGAACTGGAATGCATTGTCGGGTTTGTACTCGGCAGTCTTGCCAGTGGGGATGTATAGAAAACTCTCCTGGTACGCATGATCGACAAAGCTGTGTGCGTTCAGTTCATAGGACACAACAGCGGCGTCGGGCGAGAGTTCTGCAAGGTCTTTGAACAACCCGTAGTCTGACAGCAGGCGGGCCGGACGGCGAGCATCGACGTCGACTATGACAGAAGACTCTTGCGATGCAGGGGCTGGTTGCACCGAAGCGTCGGCTACTGCGGCTGGCTTAGCCTTTGTGGCTGAATCCGGCTGGCAGCCAGCGCCGCCCAGAATGATCAGGCTCGCGAGTGCGAGCGTGCTACAAGTTGTGTGACGACTCATTACCGTTGGCCCTGTCCAGGCATAATCGCCGTCTTATTACGCTGCAAACTCGATCGTCGATCGACCTTGCGTTGTCGTTGGTCAAGCTGCGGATAGTTCATCTGAGTGATCCACCGTGTGATGAGCGCCACGCCTTCTTTGTGAGCGAGACTACGTCCAACGACAGGCATGCGAATCCCGGGATCCGTTGAGTTCAGCCGAAAGAGCATGATAGACCTCTCGGGATGCCCTGGCTCAATGACAAACCGGCCATTCCCGGCCCCTCGACCAGCTGCCACCGGAGACTTAAAAATTCCAAACTTCACAGGCTCTCGCTGGTCGTAACGCAAGTCGAGACCGGAAGTGAACCCGATGCCACCTTTCCGATGGCAGTTCGAGCAGTTCATATCAAGGTAGGCGCGAGCTCGTGAATTGAGATCACCAGTGGAAGGGTCGTTCCAAACAGCCATGCGAGGAATCTCATCACGATCATTTGGCAGCCCTGTCAGGTAACCCGCCCGAGCCCAGCGTTCCAGCTGATTGAGCGTGCCATCATCATAGTCGTAGTCTTTGTTGAGATATTGAGCATGAACGGGCCCCAGTGGAACGAGTTTGTCGCCGATTTCATGACACTGGGCACACTGATTTCGGTTCGGAATCCGAAAAGTATGATGATGTTTCCGGCCGTTGTGATGGATCCATGAAACTTCTGTTTTTTCTCCGGCGACCGCGAGCTTCGCCTCAGTGGTTTCCTTGTTCCATGCGTACTGAGCTCCAATCCATTTGTCAGCTCTTCGCATCCACAACCGGGTTTCCACAATATGTTCACCGAGCAACGGATCGCGAAGATCCGTTTGGTAGCCCATTGTAATAACCAGCACCGATCCTACAGGAAAGTCAATTTCGCCATGAGGGCCATAATTGCAACTACGCCCATCAGGCATCCAGACGAAACGATGCAGAGTCGCATAGTCTGCAAAGTGAGGTGTATTGAGATCGTAAGCAATCACGCCCTCATTCGGAATCTGGCGTCTGGCATCGCGAAACAGATTGTAACTCGAAAGAAGTTGTGCAGGTTCCGCTTCGACATCAATATTGACAATCGCAGATTCCGCCGGGGACGCAATCAGCAAAACTACCAGACAGGCCTTACAGCCAGCATGAAGACAGCGATCCCGCTTTCTTGATAATGCAGGAGAAGCCTCGCTTTTTAACGCAGCGGTATGGCTCATCGTCTTCGAAGAACCGCTCGACTGCTTCATTCCACAGGCCCCACAGATGGAAGCGGCTCGCGATGTGGCTCGAGGTCACGTGTTGGCCTGGCATTGCCAGGATCAACCAGCGACGGCAGCCCACCAAGATTGCCGAAAGTCACTTCACCGTCCTCCTTTGAGTTATCGTGAATGGAAATCCCCGCCTCCACCGGCAGCGCACCGTCAACTCTCTTTTCTTCGTTCACGACACCATCCCAAATGATGTCCGGCAGTGGGGTTCCCAAAATGGCAGCCATGAGCCTGCCGCCATCGTTGTCCGGTTTATCACCGCCGGCACTGAACTTATTGTGGTGGACATGGATAGCTTCGGCATACGGATAGTAGTTGGGGTCTTTGATGTCCTTACCCGTGGCAAGATAACTGACGATAAGGATGTTGCTCGTGCCGTGATTGAGGATGTCGTTTTCGAAAACTTCCACGTGACTGTTCGCCATAATCTGCACGCCGGTCCCCGCTGGAACTGTGCCCACAATATTGCCTTCGGGAGCAAAATTGGCCGTGTTGTTGCCATGAATCTGATTTCGGTAGATACGAACATTATGTCCGTTTTGCTGAGGCAGGTCTGGCAGGTCGAATACCAGAATACCACCAGTGTTATTTGTTGCCTCGCAGCCGAACACTTCTGCTTCGTGGCAATTTTCAATTTCGATGCCGGCAACATTATATTCCGCTCGACAATTTTTCACGACGACATTGATCGATTGGCCGACATAAATACCGGCGTCTGACGCGCCAATCGCCACGCAGCCATCAACTGTGACATTTCTTGAGCTGACGGGATACAGGCCGTACGCACCGTTTGTTGACAGAGGGCCACCGGACCATTCCGTACGCACATTCCGGTAGAGTATGTTGTCCGCTTTCAATGACTTGATCGCGTTGCCCTTGGTATCTTCGATCGCAATATCTTCAACCACCACATTGTCACTGGTGATGTAGAGACCTTCCGCTCCCGCCTCTTGGTTTTTGAAGCTCAGGATCGTCTTGTCCATTCCTCGCCCGCGAATCGTGACATTGTCGACAGTCAGTGACAGGCCATCCGTAAATTCGAACGTACCTTCTTCAAACTGAAATATCGTTCCTGCTTCAGCAAGAATGAGCTCCTCCAAAATTTTCTTCTGGGCGTCCGGTCCGGGCAAAAAGGAAACAACATCTGTCTCTTCTTTCACGGTGCTGGCTGTGACTGCTTCACTGTTTTGTACGGCCTCGTTCGTCGTCGAGTGACCCGCTCCGTCTGTTTCAGTGGACGTTGTCTGAGGCAGGCCCGGAGTGGTCGACGAGTCTGCGCAGCCACCGGAAAAGATCAGGGCGGCGGAGCCCAACAACAGAAAACTGTTCTTTAAGAAGTCCATCAGTCCTCTTTCAGGAATTGTGTTGAGTAACCTCATTTTTAGTTCATCCTTTGAATTCGACAAGCCGGGGAATATTACAAAAATCGCGCCAGGCTCTCGAATTCTATGTGTGCTGCCACCGGGGGGCGGGAAGCCCCTGCCTATGGCTGGCCGATTGTGACTCCCGAACAACCCCCCAAACTCGCGGACAACGTTAACATCTGTCACACAAACATTGTAACGCAAACGTGACCTGCGTCGCAGTTCGTTCATAAATTCATAGCTGTTTTGCCTCTAAGGCTGTGCCGTTGACAGCGGGCTCAAGCTTCGGATTATTGACGTCAACTTCCTCACACGTTGCGGCAAATGCCTGCAGTAGACTGATTTCAAACGCTCCCCCCCCCGGCAGAACAGTAATCATGAACGAACTGAGTCGCAGTCCGCTACTTAATTTGTATTCGGTATTTCTGGTGGCTCTATCCCTCTCAATTGGGTGGGGCATTCGTGGCAACTTCGGACATGAATCCGGAGCCATGATTGCCGGAGCATTGTCAGCTATCGCGGTGGCATTGGTTTCCGGCCGAGACGACTGGCGACGCCGAGTGATGTACTTCGCCTTCTTCGGCGGGCTGGGCTGGGGGTTCGGCGGATCTATCTCGTACATGTACCCGATATCGTTCACCGAGTCAGGGCATCCAGCAACTACCTACTACGGATACTTCTCCACATTTCTGGCGGGCGGACTGTGGTGCGGGATGGGTGCAGCAGGGAGTGCCTTTGCCGCATGCATGCCAATGAATCGGCTGACTCGATTCTTCACTCCGTTGTGTTTTGTACTCGCTGCTCTGGGATTACGACATTACATCGAAGTTCCATTAGCCCGGTTTCTGATGCCCGTAGGTGGAGACACAGGCGACGGTACCTGGTTGCGTCATAAGAGTCCGCTGTACTGGTTCGATGCCGACTGGCTACAAGCCATAATGGCGCTCACAGGCGTGTGTATTTATGATCTCTACGATCGCTTCCGGCAGGAACGCCGCGGATTGCTCGATCATCCTTTCATGCTGGTACCGTTTCTCGGCGGCGGAGCAGCGCTTGGCTATAGCGTGCAGGCAATCCTGGCCAGTAACGGCATGGATAGCCTTGTACGCGACGCCGTCACGGTGCCACTTGGCGACCTGTCCTACATCAACCCAAAAACAAATGGACAGTTCACCTCCGACCAATTGCTCACAAACTGGCCTCAGTTCTTCGGAGATTTCGCCGAACATCTCGGTTGGGGATTTGGCCTGCTGATCGGTGCAGCCATTTACTTCATTCTCACGGGCCGTTTTCGCAACGATGCTTCACTGCTGCTGGCTCTGTCACTTGGCTGGCTGAGCACATTTGTCGCCATACCAACGCTTGGAAGCATCTTGCTGATGGACTACGGCGGGCTTCGCCTCATGCCGCCCCGCAGCGACGACTGGGCCGGAATCCTCGGTGTATTTATCGCGGGCCTGCTTTGGTTCCGCTCACATCAGCTACTATCAGTCACACACGTAATGACGCGAGGGTTTCTTTGGGGCGGAATCTCATTCGCTTCAGTACCGATGATCCGATACTTGCTGCGTTATCCCGGTCATCCGTGGCGTTTTCCCGATGGAATTCCCGAAGAATGGGTTCACTACCAATCAGCCAACTGGCATAGCATTCTGGAGCAATTCCACGGCTTCGGGCACGGACTGTCGATTGCATTCGTGATGGCCATGTTGTGGAAACGGCAGCCGATTGAAAAACGGCAAGAGAACGATCGCCCATGGACCATCGGGTTTTCAGCCGCGTTTGTGCTGTTCGGATTCGGATTCCTCAACCTGCACAAATTGGTGCATACCTGGATCAAAAACAAATCGGTTCCCGAAACACTAAAAGCCCCATTTCTGGAGTTCATCGAATTGTCGCCGAACACATGGTTTCGAGTTGTCTGGTATTCAGCAACGGCAGCAGGAGCCATCCTGCTGCTCGTTCATCTGCGACGACAGCTGGACATTATACCCACATCGTGGATTGGAAAAGGCCAACTGCTGTTCGTGCTGTTTCTGTGGCTGATGGTAATCGGCAATCTGATGCGAGCCATTCCAGGCTTCAATGACAATCGTATGGGAACGGAGTGGATAATCTTTATGAACGCATGTGTCGTCACCCTTCTGGCTGGACTGTTGCCTCGACCATCAACCGTTCAGCCAACGGCTCAAAACTGTTTCCAGTGGCCAGCACTAAAAGTAACCTGGATCCGTGGACTGATTTTGGCCTCTGTATTAATGAGTGCCTACGGTTTTATAACGCTGACAATTTATCAGGAGCACCTAGAAGGATCGAAGTGGGCCAACCACAAACGCTTTGGGCCGGAAGCCGTCTGGCGAGTCAAGCCCATTCTAAAATACGGAAAGCACCCGTAACATCAAATCGGACACCGAGTATTCGTACCACGGCTGCTGACGCATTTGCACTTGGCAGCAGAGCGCGCAAAGGACCGTTCCGTTTATTGTTATCCAACACGAGATGTCATGTCGCGTAAATCCGAAATCGCCGACACCCTGCCGGGCACAACTGAAAACCGGGCGTAAGCCTACCCCGCAGCAACGCCTCTGCTGCGACGCCCTGCGGGTGACAGACACCTGCTCTCCAAGAGGCTCACTGGCTACATGTCGATTTCATAGCCCTTGCGATTTTCGCGAGTGAGGAATGAGTTTGCCAAATCGTCTCCAATAATTTCTCGCTGAGTTGGGTCCCAATTAATTTCCCGACCCAGACGCATTGCAATGTTCGAGAGGTGGCAAATCTCAAGTATGCGATTGTGCGACCAGACATCGGAAATTGGCTGCTTGCGAGCGTTCATTCCCTCAATGAAGTTGGCCGTGTGATTAGCACTGACTTTGCCACCGTAAACTTCTTCGATTGCACCTTCCGGCAATGGATTTTCTTTTAGTGCCTCTACCGGTTTACCAACGATCTTGCCTCGGTTAACAAAGAATCGCCCTTCTGTTCCTTCAAACAAGATACCGTTGTCACCTTCACTGGTGATTATTATTTCGACATCGTTGGGCATGTCGACTTTGATCTGAAAGCTGGTGGCAGCGTTGTACTGGTCGTGGACCAGCGGCTGCCCATCCTTGTACTCAACCGGCAACGAATATTCCACAGGCGACACTTTGCTGGGGCCTGTGTCGGTGGCACCAAGAGCCCAACAGGCGATGTCAACGTGATGAGCACCCCAGTCAGTCAGTTGTCCACCAGCGTACTCATGCCAATTCCTAAATGAGTAATGTGAATTGCTGAATAGTGGCACGCCACCACCATAGCCTTCTCGCATTTGGGGAAGTGCTCGGTAATCAACTTTTGGTGCCGGACCGAGCCAGAATTCCCAGTCGAGTTCTTGGGGTGCAGGGGCGACCGGAATGACAGGTGAAGCTTCCATTCCACCAAGACCGCACGTCACCTTCTTAACGGTGCCAATTCCCCCGGACCTGATCAGAGCAATCGCCTGCAGGAATCGCTGTCTGGACTCTGATCGCTGCATCGTACCAACCTGAAAAACGCGACCCGTCTCCTTGACGACCTTTTCAATCAACTTGCCCTCGGAAATGGTCAATGTGAGTGGCTTTTCGCAGTAGACATCTTTCCCGGCGTACATCGCTTCCACCGCGATCTTCGTATGCCAATGATCAGGAGTGGCAATCATGACCGCATCGATGTCTTTGCGATCGAGAATCCGGCGATAGTCTTTGTAGCCGTCTGGTTTCTTACCCTGCTTTTTTTCTGCCTTCTCTAAGTTGACGCCTAGTACGCGGGAGTCGACATCGGCAAGTGCCGCAAAATCAGCAAAGCTGAATGACTTACTGGTAATGGCCCACCCCTGGTTTCGAAGGCCGATTGTTGCAAACACCGGGCGTTCGTTGGCCGAACGATAACCAACGGCCCGATTCATCATCGGGCACAGAATCGTCGCGGTCCCTGCGGCGGCGGTTCCCTGCAAAAAACCACGGCGTGTTGTTTGGCGGGAGACTGACATTGAGCAAAGTCCTACTGAAGAGATAACACGAAAATCGTAAGAATAAAAGTTCGTGGGTAATATCTGGCCGACACAGTATTCAGCCCCCACTTGTCCTGAATTGTTCCAGTTTTTGTCAGCAAATGACAACCAGAAGTTTTCCGCAAAGTATTCTTATGTACCTTTGACACAACATCAGGTGTACCAGATCTGCACTAGAGCATCGCCAACGACTGTTATAAAGTCGAGCGGCTACTCTTAAGCAACACAAATCGGGTGGCACAACCTCACCGTAACTGCACTGAGCGGGTCAGCTTTCCGGCACCATCGAAGCCACCACACCAGGGATGAGAACGTGACCTGTGACCCGGAACAGCTTGCCTCCTGACAAGATCTTTGCAGACTCACAAAATGCGGGATGCTCACGAATACTATTGTTGATAACAGCCCGCAGCCGGCCATCTTCCCCTGACGTGCGTGAATCGCAAGCTGCCCAAATTGATTTTACTAGACGATTAGACCTTAGTGGCAGTCGTCATTCCAGACCGCGACCATTGAGATATTCAGCACATCAGCGGTATCACCGACAAGACCTTTCCAAATACACTGAGTATTGGCCTTCCATTATGGCCCATCTGCCAAAACAGAGTGAAAGGCTGTTCTCACGGCTTCGACGCGAATCCTATTGGCTCCCAGATCGGAATAGCCGATCCGCGACGCAGATCGTATTTGAATTGTGTTTTCTTCCGCGTTGACCTGAAACTCAACATCGTCGGTATAACGGAATAGCCGAGTTGTGAATTCGGCATGCAGATAAGATTCAGTTGCCGTAACCACAACCGTCCGTGGCATGTTTTCAATGACACCTTTTAGTCGCGTCATTGCCTCTTCGGCTGTTCCGTCGAAGGTGAGTGGTGCAACCGAATGCTCGTCGTCGGTGGCTGTCGTAGATACACAATTGGGAGAATCCGGACAACCAGCAAGACGGCCTTCCTTCGTGCCAAGATCGTCCGGACGGCTGGACATGACGCTCTTGCTGGCCAGAAGCATCACCACGATCAATCCGATGAAAACCAGCGTTAAAATCATACGACGCCCCCAGCAACCTTTGTGTGCGCGTTTATGTTCTTCGTTCACAGAGTTCTCGCGTTTCATTAACTATCACTCAATGCACGAGTGATTATCGGACCGTTTTTTCAAACTTCACCGGCAGTGGAAAACCAAGCGTGTCCATATTTGGCTGGAAGCCACCACCGTCGACATCCACAAATACGGGATTGGATAAAGCAGCCGGGTTTTGGCCTCCCCATTGCGGCCCCATCACAGCGCCCAGCTTCTGTATGCTATGTCCGGTGACAACCACCAAATGGCTGTCTTCTTTCAACCGAACGGTCAATTTGTGTTTGAATTTGATAGTCTCGTCTCTGAACATTCCTGCATGTGTCGCTCGGGTGTAAGTGTGTTGCCCTGAAGCCTTGCCGTTGATCAATACAAAAAGAGTGTCGATGTCGATCCAGTTCGAACATTGAACTCGTACATCAATCGTAACCTCCCCGCTTTCAGACAACATGTCCTGACCACTAACAAACCGCTCCCCTGCCCCTTTTGCCTGAAAGATAGCCTCCAGATATGGCCCGTTTGACATCACCAATCGGCCAGTTTCACTCGCCTTTCGCATTTCATCGGAATCAATTTTTGCAGGCTCATCCGTACTCGACTGAATCCAGTTGCGCAGTCCTCCTGAACCATGAAAATTGTAGTGCGCGTCCGTGTTGACAACCCCGTACATGCGAAACCCCTGATTCAATAATTGCAACCAGTTGAGGATGCGGTGATTGCCGGAAACCTTACCGCCCCTCAATTCAAACTGCTCAATCTTCAAGACTCGATCAATCGGGTGAATTTCGATGACATCGATCAGATTAAACGAACGCTCGTGTCCCTCGTCCGGGTTACCATCCCCATTTTTGTCATAAAATAACCAACCAAGATCCGGGTGATCCTGCACGATGAGTTTCTCGCTGCCACCGTCCCAGGCCGCCAGCCGTTCAATCTGGGTTTCCGGGCTGCTGTCATTCAGAGGGCCGCCGCCATCCTGAGTCCGCGGATGACGAACCATCGGAAAGACGTTCTGGTGGTTCAGCGGTAAAGGTTGGCCAGTGAGCTCCATTCCTGAAACGGTCGCCAGATATGGCTTCAACCCGAGCACCTTGATGTGATTGTCATAGGTGCTGACACGATTGTGTTCAGTACAGGGGGCAAACTCGATGTGCTCAGCCGCCAGATTCAGCACTCGGCCGAACTGACTTCCTGTGTTGTCGCCGGACGGAGTGCTATGACTGTGGAAGTCCGAACTTACCCAGCCCGGTGTTTTAACAGTTCGTTGGAGACTTGCTGTGAGAGATACCTTATCCCCTCTGGTGACGCTGAGTCTTGTGAAGACAGCTTCGTATTCCGGCCCGTGGCTGACGATCACATCGTAGCTTCCGGTAAGCATCGGCACATTGAATTTGCCGTTAGCCGTGTAAGCCAGGTTGCCCACAAAGTACTCACCGGTCGGCGGACCCCAGTCAGGCGTTTGTCTGGAATCGCTGCCAGTGAATTGCACTTTGGCCGGAATGGCGTTTCCAAGGCCATCTGTGATGTTTGCCACGACGTGGCCAATGTCTGCTGCCGTCTGAATCTCTACTGTGTTGCCACCCGCAACAACAGTCACCGACAGCTTGTCCAATTCCGGCACGGGGATTCCAGCAAACGTCGCGTCAATCTTCCACTCGCCTGGCGGAAGCCGCAAAGTTGCTATGCCTTCATCGTTGGTGACCGAAGTTCCGCGTATTTCCGTATCGGATGAGAATTTCAGTCGGGCCCCGGCGATTGGCTTACCGATTGAGTCGCTCAGGGTAATTACAACCGGATACGAAGCTGCTGCGCCAGTCAGTTCATCATGGATAGCCCAAACTTCGGGCAGGTCTTTAGCGGCGATGATTTGGCGAGTGAATGTCCAGGTTTCTCCCGGTGGTAATTTAATCGGGTTTCCGTCCTTCGCCCGGTATTGCAGAACTGTTTCCCGTGTGCTGCCGTCGATCTTCAGATCAAATCCGGCGGCTCGAATTCCGTATGACTGATGCCAGTGAACGTCTTCGATCCAGAACATCGCTTCGACTCCTGGAGTCGTGCGAAACAGATCTTCATTCCTGCCGTCGATTCGCAGATCGTCCTCCGGATGAAGCACGATCTCTGTGTTGGTTGTGTTCGTCCAGGTGGATGTAATGTTAATGACCGGCTGTCCCGGTTCCATGTGATACCGAGTTTCGTACGCTGGCCGGTCCTTAGTGCCTTTGGCAAGAACCACGACAGAGCGATCCGACCCGGCGCGCATTTCTCGCAAAGGAAATTTGCGACGGCCTGGAAAGAAGGCGGCCAATAGATCATTTTCGTAAACACGTGATGTGAAATCAATCAGCCCACCGGTTACGTTTTGGACCGTCATATTGGCTTTACGACCAACAGTTGTGGCCGCCACAATGCCTCGTGCTTTGCCGTTAGCAATCGCCACATCACCGTAGATCGCATCAACCTCCTTACCGGCTGGGACGTGCTTGTCCCAGTTTTCAGGAGTGAGTTCCGTGAGCTGGCCAAATACCGGAACAGCCACAAGCAAAAAAGCTGAAATCGAAATCGCCCGCATCGAAATCTCGCTGAACTGGCAAACACAAACACAACGGATCACAGACTAAACGGAATCAGGGTGCAATCACCAGCGAACCAGCGTAAGAAAGTGGCCAACACTCACGGAACAGCAAGGGAGGCCTGCGTGAGTGCTTTGCGAATTACGGCCGGCCGGTCAGTGGTAATAGAATCGACACCCAGCCGCTGAAAACGGACAGCAACCGTTGGATCGTTCACGGTCCAGACATGAAATTCGTAACCGGCATTGCGAAGCTGCTGAGCGAATTGTTCATCGATGTGAGCCGCCGCACTGCAATCCAGGCCATCAGCCTGAACGCGTGTCAATGTCGCCAGAATAGATCCAATCGATGGAGTAATTTCTCCGGTTAGCTCATTTGTGTTGAACCCCGTCAACCATAGCGATTTTACCTGCGGCATCAACTTCTTACACGCTGAAACCACTTTATCGTTGAAAGCAATGATGATCAGCCGATCGGGCACCAGTGCCGCCAGTGCGGGAGTGTTTTCAATCGCTTCGGCAAGAAACGGAACGATGCGTGGCGAATCCTTGATTTCCAAGACCAATCGGCCTTCTGCTGAAATCACCTCACCAACCTGTTTGAGTGTCGGAATTCGCTGTCCGGAAAAACGATCGGCTTTCCACTTACCTACGTCCAGTGTTTGCAGGCTAGCCAGCGACTGCTCTCGAACATCCCAGTCAACACCGCTCGTGCGTTTCGTAGACTTGTCGTGCAGAGCTACGATCTGTTGATCGCCGCTAAGATAGAAATCACCTTCCACGGCATCAGCACCGTGATCCCATGCCAGTCGAAACGCGGCCAGTGTGTTTTCGGGGGCATTTGCGGAAGACCCTCGATGGGCAACAACCAACTGAGCGACGGTTGCCGAGTTTGCACAAACAATCGCGATTGCCAACCCGGTAATAATAAGGCGCAAGCGGAGGAACAAAAGCATCAAACAAACCTATTGAGACAAAGCAGCCATGAGAAACCCTGCGGGGCAACGAGTAACAGATGAACTCAAACATCAACTCCGCCCACGCCCCCGGGCAACCAAATGGCAGGGTTATTGACATGGTATCGTTTCATAGCAAATTCAGGAGCTGAAAAGATCGTGGTGATTACTGACTTCAAGCCATGATAAGAACTCACTTCATGCTTGAGAGCGCAATCTGCAGTCAAATTTAACTATGCATGCGAGGTTGATCGAAGCCATCGGCAATGATGACCGCTTCTGATGCCGCCAGTTCTTCCAATCGTCGATTGACCTCTTCTGCACCACCGTATGACTGAGCCAGCCGAGTGTATGTGGCGTGGTGCCGCGCTTCGGATTCATACAGGCTGCCATAAAAATCGCTCAGTTCTTCGTCTTCAAGATAATCTCTTAACAGCATAAAACGTTCACAGCTGCGCGCTTCTATCAAACCAGCAATCAGCAGGCGGTCGACGGCTTTGTGAGGCTCCTGCCGACGGACAAGTTCTTTAAGTCGTCGACCGTACGGTCCCGGTTTGAGCTTCCGAAAACGAATCGAACGTCCATTGAGAATACCCATCACCAGGTGAAAGTGTTCGAGTTCTTCGTTTACGATCTCCGTCATCTCCCGACAGAGTTCCTGGTTTTCAACGTAGTCAAACATCAGGTCCATCGCCGCTGCTGCTGCTTTTTGCTCACAGTGCGCATGATCGATGAGAATCTCATTCCGTTGATTTTGGACCTGAGCCAGCCAGCGATCGGAAGAAGTCGAATGAAGGTGCAGCATGCGTCCACTTGATCAGGTCATGGTAGAGAATCAGATCAACGGAGCTTACACGTCTCTCCTCGCTACGCCACTGCGCAGGACGGCAGAAACGTCTTTCTGGTCGTCGTTCCATGCGTCCAGCAGTACAATCTTCCCCCAGATTTTCCGCCTGAGTCCCGTGCTGAGAGTTTCAATGTCGCTGATAGCCACCACAACGACGCGGTCCGGAAGGCTTTGAATATACAGCGGCCGGCTTGACGCCAATCGGTGACTTCTACCGGATTGATGTCTCTTAGCCGCTCTTCCTGCAGTTGGCTTCTCAGCTCAAGGCTGCTGTGTCCGATCAAACGAGTCAGAATCTGCAGGAACAGTGCGACGGCCCTTCGAGCTGGATAATGAGGTGGTCAAATCCCGAGATCCTGAGCAACTCCAGCCTAACCGAAATTCGGTTACCCAGCTGGCTCAGTGTTTCAATCGTCCGATCAACATCTAATTCGCGGCACGCGGCGATATCAGCCGCCTCCTGTATTCTCAGGGGAACGACGGTAAACGCGGCAGTTGATTCACATCAACTCCCGGAAGCTCCTGCCCGCGTTTCGGCCCATCGAAGTCAATCAGCCGGGCGCTACCGAACGACAGCGATCTGGAATCAGATGAATCGAATTCAGGTTCTGCCATCAGAAGAGACTCAGACAGAATCTGATTGTCCGGCAAGGCGACTCTCTGCTTCAATGACCGGTCAAACCACACAACCGAATGTGCAGATGACGGTCTTATAATTGTCGGGTTGGCATGCTGCGGCAACCGAAAGGCAACCCTGACATTCTGAGGAATCCAGTCTGCTTTTGTGGACGCAAGCCTCACCAATGCCTGAGTAGGAGTCAGGACAGATTCTCCGCAGGACAGATCAATCTGCAGGGAAGAATCGACTGACCCACAGATAACATCCGCGAAGCTCTTGCCTCCGCGCTGGGTAACCTGATTCATATTGAGCTGGATAAGTTTTCGGTTTCCTGTGTCACAACGCCAAGCTGTTTCTACTCCTTCAAACAATACATTCTGCTGGACAAAGTGATCAGGGGCAGAGGTTGTACGAATGGCGTAACACCCCGACAGGAAAACAGTATTCACCACGCGTACGAGACTGGAACCAGCCGCTAATGGCATCCAGTGAAATCCCGTCCCTCGACGATTTTTCCCATCGCCCAAAATCATATGATCCAGTTTCAGAACACCACAATGAAGATCCAGCAGAGGCAGCTCGGATTGAGGGTGACTGCTGCGAAAACGAACATGGATCCCATTCAGCTGAATCTGATCGGCGGAAATCTTCCATGGTCGCTCACCCGACACTTCAACCACTGCAATCGAATCACCCAACGTCCGAATATGAATGACCCCCGGCTGCTGCAGCGATCGCGGCTCATACCTCTGACCGCCAACCAACTGGATGACACCATCCGGTGACGGAGCCGGAAGTGGGAGAATCTCATTTGTCGTAACCAGTGGAAACCCACTATCCACCTCAGCGTTTGTTGATTCATCAATTGTCACATCTGTCACCGGAGTGCGGCTGAGATTCAACGGCATGGGAATCAGACTGCTGCTGAGTCCTGTCATGACACAGCCCGTCACCGCTGCGGCCGCCCAACCGTGCTTCCATAATCGGCGACGATTGAGCGTAGGCTGTGGAGCAACCGAAACCTGACTAAGGTCTGGCAGGCGTTTGAGCAATCGGCGAGTCGCCGCAGAGCCTTCACCGGGCAGTTGATTCCATGACTCCAGCACGGTGGTGGTGGTTTGAGGTCGCAGTTCCGGACGACGGCGTGTGAGCTGCTGAATTTGGTATGCCAGTTCATCGGGACAATCGGACACCCAGTGTCGGACATCTTCAACATCTCGCTCACGACACTGCATTAGATAGGTAACGGGATCCGCGGAAATGAATGTCGGCCGCGCCGTCAACAGTTGCCAAAGCACAGTGCCCAGCGAATAGAGATCACTCACGACTCCGTGTCGTCTTCCAGCTCCTGCGAGCTCCGGTGCACAGTGTTGAATTTCACGAAGCTGAAGGTCCGCTCGAAATCCAATCGTTGGTTTCAAAAGTCTCGCAGTGAACGGATCTACAAGAACCGGCTGTCCATTTGGCTGCAGTCGAATATTGCGAAGAGAAACGTCACCATGGCTGAGCTCTCCGCGTTGCAACCCATCGAGGCCCAATAACAATGCGCGGCCAACTTCAACCACAACCTGCCATGGCAGTCGACCTCCACGAATTAACAATTGATCCAACTGCCAACCGGGAACATAAGGGCTCAGGACCCACCCCCCATTACCATGTTCATCCGATAGATATTCACGTGGCAGACAAATGCCTGACAGAACCTTCGCCCGCGATTCTTCGACGGCAGCCAGCATGGAAGTCGCTCGATCTTGCAACCGTTCTGTAGCCTGCGAATTCTGGTCAGCCAGATGAGTCATGACGACCAGCCGACTGCGATCAAGAGTTTCGGCCTGCCAGGTGCGCTGTCCCAGAGGCTCACGAAGCCGATACTGCCCCTGACGCATGGTGTACGGATCTTCCGATTGCAGACATTCGGCCTGCCAGGGTGTGAGCAGTCGATGAGCAACCAAAACATCAAGCCAGCAGGAATCGAAACCGGGCAGGTCACCCACCAGCCGCCGAACTTCCGGTTCGCACGCCTGCAGTTGCCGGTCCGTGCACAGCTGCAGGCCAATCAGAGATTCTTTGAGATTGTCCGACGGTGACAGCATCCATGCTCACCAAAAACGAAAAAAGTCCGCTCCACGCTGGTGCCAGTATTGTCCTCGATATGACACATTCAGGCAATATCCGCCGGTCTCGTCAGAAGCAATGGGAATGGGTCCTGCCGTAAACAGGGCATTTTCACTGGTTTTTCGAAAAAACACAGGCAGCCAATCGGTGAAAACGGGAAAATATGTTCTCACTGGGAGATCTCGCACCGCCGGGTTATGCTGGCACAAAATTACTCAACGCCCTGAATAAACAATGGAAGTCTTCACTCAAATTTCACTTTAGTCAGGAGACAATCGTTTACTCACCACGTTTCGTTGCCGCTGCGGCGAAACTGGTGCATTGTCAGACGTAATAATTTTGGAGCAACAGAGTCAACTAACGGGAGCCACCCGCTGACAAAGCACGAAAAGCGATTGCACAATCTTCAATAGAAACAGTCCAAAGATGAGCCAACCGGATCCCATGCAAAAAGCCGCTCAGGAATGGTACCGAAAGGGATCCGAGGCACTGAAAAAAGAAAATTTTCCGTACGCCGTGGAGTGCTTTGGCACAGCTGTCAAAATGCAGCCAGACAATGTGCTTTATCGTCAGACACGACATGGCAGTCTCGAAAAATTGTACGGCGGCAATGGAACCGGAGCCCGAATGTCTTCGGTTCGACTGGTAGGTATCCGTGGACGGATCAAGAAAGGCCGCCTCAAGAAGGACTGGCCTGCGATCGACGCGGCGGCAGAAGAAGGCCTGTTCTTCAACCCATGGGACGCCCAACTGTTTGCTGACGTTGGAGCAGCCGCTGTTGAGCGCGACGCACGAGAAGTCGCTAAATACGCCTGGAGCAAGGCGGTCAAACTCGATCTGACCAACAGCGGCTACAATCGAGCGCTTGGATACGTACTGCGAGATTGCCACGAATACGTGGCTGCGCGAAATTGCTTCAAACGAGTCTATGAATCCAATCCGGCAGACGCTGAAGCCCGAGGAATGATGAATCAGCTGGACGCAGAGTCCGTCATGCATCGAGGAGGCTATGATGCAGCGGAAACAACACGCGACGTGGCCGCTCAACAACAGACTTCGGTAAATGCCTACGATGAAGATCGCAAAGCCCGAAAAGGACCACAGGCGGCGGATGCTCCAGGTGAGTCCGACGAAACGGATCTGCGTCACGCCATTCGTAAAGATCCAGGAAACGTCAATAACTACCTGCGACTGGCTGAATACTACCGTGACGCACGTCAGCTGCTTCAGGCGCTGGACATGTACGAACAGGTACTGAAAAAAACACCAAACAACAAGGACGTGGCGGAATTCAAGGAAGATATCGAATTGGACATTCTGCGCGACAAGCTATCAGACACGACAGAGCTGTACCGCAAGAACCCAGACAAAGCCCGACTAAAAGAAAAGGCAGCCAAACTCAAAGGTCAGCTGATTACTCAGGAAATCAAAGTTCTGGAACCACGCATCGAACGTCACCCTCAAGACATGAAAATGCGGTTTGATCTGGCAGAACGATATCGCCGAACAAAGCAATACGAAAAATCGATTCCATTGTATCAGCAGGCGAGCGTAGACAGTCGACTCAAAGAAGATGCACTCGTGTGGCTGGGATTGTGTTTCGTCCGCACTAAAAAGCTGTCGCTGGGAGAGCGGCAGTTCAGCCGTGCTCTGGAAACAATCAATGCGAACGACAAAGCCATCCCGTTCAAAATGGCGCACTACTGGCTGGGGCGTATTGCCGAAAAGGCAGAGCGTCGCGACGACGCCGAAAACCACTACACAGAGATTTTGAGCGTTGACTACAGTTATGAAGACGTGCAGAAACGATTGGAAACACTTCAGACCAACGATGAGGAACTGCAGTTCGACGATGATGATAGTGTAGAATAAAACTCCACCTTGAATCTGTCGAATTTGTTTCCACAATGAATAGCGTGCTGCATTTCTGAACAAAGATAAGCCACCGAATATTCCTGATGTTGACGAACTCAAATGAAAACGCAGCTACGCCTCGGGCGCTGCACGAAGGCGAGTCCACCGCCGTTTCTGCCAACACTCCCCCTTTCATTCCGGCAATGGGAATCAGCGGCGGTAACCGCCAGACAATTATCGGCACCTTATTCGCAGGGTCGGCTGACTTCCGAAAAACGGAACAGCACAAGGTTCGTGTTTCGGACGGCGACGCTGTCGTTCTGCATGACGACCAACCAAAAAAATGGAAACAAGGCGACCATGCTGTGCTGTTGTTGCATGGCCTTTCCGGTTGCCACAGCAGTGGTTACATGATGCGTATTGCCGGCAAGCTGAATCAGCAGAATGTGCGATCGTTTCGGATGGACCATCGAGGCTGTGGAACCGGTGATGGACTGGCACAAAAACCGTATCACGCCGGTCGCATCAATGATCTACATCGGGTAATCCTATCAATCGAAACGCTATGCCCCGGTTCATTGATTTCTGTTGTCGGATTTTCACTCAGCGGCAATCTCTTACTGAGATATTTGGGCGACGTGAATATTAAACATTCTTCCAATCTGCTTAGAGCAGTCGCTGTGTGTCCGCCAGTGGACCTGGGCCACTGCGTTGGAGAACTGGACAAAACCCGAGCGGGACGGCAATACGACCGGTACTTTACCCGAAAGCTGGTCAGTAAGATTTCCGGCAGCCGCCAATGGCGCGATGACATCCCACTGGCTCAGGTCAACGAAAAACCGCGACGCCTGTATGATTTTGACGACCTGTATACAGCTCCTGCATCCGGTTTTGATTCCGCCGACGACTATTACAGCTTCGCTTCCGCCAGCCAGCACTTAAACAACATCATCGTACCCACCACCATTCTGGCGGCTAAGGATGATCCACTGGTTTCGCCGGTGCCCTTTCAGGATCTCACCCTGCCATCCTGTGTAACCCTGTGCATGACAGAACATGGCGGACATATGGGATACATCGGTCGGCGTAACGAAGACCCGGATCGACGCTGGATGGACTGGCGCGTTATAGAATGGTTGCTCCATTGACGCTGCATGTCGCCCTGCTCTTCGAGTTTCCTGCGCTGAATGGCGGTGAGCATTCAATGCTAAGCGTGCTGCAGCAGTTGGCTGTTGATTCCACCATTCGGTTCACAGCAATCGCTCCGACCCACGGACCTCTGGCGGACCAGCTAAAACAACTCCACATTCCGCTCGTTCCATTCACTGTCCGCTCAAGTACCGGCGTTAAACGAGATATCAAAGACCTAACGGTCGAGTTACAGACAATTGTGGCAACACTGCGACCAAACATCTTGCACGCCAACAGCTTGTCAATGAGTCGCCTGGTAGCACAGTGTCAGGAAAAAATGGCACCTGCTTACTGCACGGGCCATATTCGCGACATTATGAAAATCAGTGCCAAGATGATTGGTGATCTCAATCGATTGAGCAGCATCGCGGTTGTGTCGAAAACCGCCAAAGGCTTTCACGAAGCCCAAGGATTGCGATCGGGCCTGAGCAAAGTGATCTACAACGGGGTCAACACCGATCGGTTTTGTAAAAGATCTCGGGCAGATGCTCGTAATGCCCTGCTCCCCCAGTTGCCAAAAACAGCTCAGGTATTGCTTAACGTAGGCCAGATTTGTCTACGCAAAGGCCAGCTTGATCTTGCTCAGGCAGTTGTTCAGTTGTTGCGTGATCGAAACGATGTTTACCTCGTTCTTGTCGGCGAAAGACATTCCGGAAAGGTGGAAAGCATTGCTTATGAACAGGCGATTGCTGATGAGTTCACAGCCTTCGGCCGCAAAAACCACCTGCTTAAGATTGGCTATTCAGACAACGTAGAACAATGGATGAACAGCGCTGATCTGCTGGTTCATACGGCACGACAGGAACCACTAGGTCGGGTCCTGTTGGAGGCTGCTGCGAGCGAACTTCCAACCATAGCCACAGACGTCGGAGGCACTCCGGAAATTCTGCAGCACGAACAATCGGGAATTTTAGTCCCACCAGGAGACGTCAAAGCTCTGGTGGGCTGCATGCACGCCGCGTTGGCCAAACCGTCGCGGGGCCAGGCGTACGCGACCAGTGCCGTTGAGCACATCAGGCAAATATTCACAGTTCGACAGGCATGTCATGCGCTGAAGGGTTTTTGGCAGAGTGCCAATTCTCCAGCACTCTCCTGAGTATCATCCCTGATGAAATTCATTCCAACGACGCCAGGCGTAGGACCATTCCATCCACATTCGCATAACGGACCACAAAAGACGCATCCGTTCCAGTTGGTCTGGCGCCAACTTTGACTGAGATGCTGTCGATTCTCTCGCAGCCATATCAAGACCCCAGCGGCGGGCCAATGAACGACAGATTCCGTCCGCAGACAGATCTGTTGGATCGTCTGTATTTTCAGACAAACCGGATTCCCGATCGTCGCGCACAAGCTGTGAACCATCGGCCGTTACAAATAATTCGAACAAGCGTCCTCGATAAGGATCTATTTCCAGAGGTTTGGTCGTTTCGTGAGCTTCCTTCAACAGCATTTCTATGCCGTTGAGAATATCACTGGCGACAGCTTGTTGAACGCCCTTTGCCGGCCCATTTGATTGTGTCATGTTCTGTTGCTTTTCTATGAACTACGGCAATCCGATAACAGTGAATGCAGGGTGCGACCGCACTGCGGAACTCACACCACTGAAACAATATCACGAGACTTGCGTGTCCTTGCTTGCCAAAAGAAGTTTCTTTGGAAAACGGTTACCAATGTGAGACCGGCCCATTAGGGGTCTTAATCAGTGAAGTGGGTACTCCGCCCTGTCGTTCTCCATGACGTGCTCTCACGAGTCGTACAATCTCGTCGAATTCGTTGTAGCTTTCAAAGCGTCGCAGCCGATCTTCCAGGTCTTCCGGGATTCCAAGCACAACTCCGTACCACGCGGCAAACTTTCGAAACAGCATACAACTGTATTCAGCGTGTTGTTCTGCCATTAGCCGAAAATGGTCCACCAGAAATGAAACCTGTTCATCAGGTGTTGGGCTTATCGGTGCTAATCCCTGTTCAGCCTGCAGCAAGCGCCGAAAGATCCAGGGATCCAGCATGGCGCCTCGGCCAATCGCAATCGCCGAACAACCGGTTTCGGCGAACATTGATTGGGCTTCCTGAACCGTTCGGATATCCCCATTGGCGATCACCGGCATCTGTTGTACAGCTTGCACGGTTTCTCGAATCGCTTCACGGTTCACGCCCCCATAAAATCCCTGTTGGCGTGTGCGACCATGAACCGTGATTGCAGCGGTTCCAATTTGTTCCAGCGCCGCCGCCAACTGCGGAGCCGCCAGAAGATCGTCATCCCAACCAAGCCGCATCTTGACAGTGACCGGCAGATTGACGGCATCAATTACACGACTCACCATATCAACCGCGGCCTGAGTATCACACATAAGCCGAGCGCCGCCGCCTGCTCCATTGATACGCGCCATCGGACATCCCATGTTGATGTCGATGCCTTCGTAGTTTCGATTCTCCAGCCACTTAGCCGCCCCTACCAACTCGTCAGTGTGACCGCTGAAAATCTGCACACTGAGCGGCCTGTCTTCGTCGTTGGTCTCAACCAGTTCCAATGACTTGCGTGTTTCTGATAACAACATCCGCGCCTGGACCAGGTCGGTTGTGGCCAACCCGACTCCACCCAACCGTCTCAGCATGACTCGAAATGCCAAATGTGTGTAGCCAGCCAGTGGAGCCAAAAAATAGCGGGTTGCCAATTGACGTGACCCCACCCTAATATTGGCCACCGATTCTGATGAAGCGTTCTGCATCAGGCTGTTTCCTCTGGCAACCAGATATTCAGTGCCACGAACTCCATCGCCCGCAACACTTCAGTCACGGGCAGCCCAATAATGTTTGTCAGGCTCCCGTCAATCCCCTCCACAAACGCGGCTGCCGCACCCTGCACTGCATATCCACCAGCTTTGCCGATGGATTCACCGGTTGCTATATAACGCTCAACCATTGCAGGTGTTAGTTCACAAAACCGGACCTTCGAGACGACAATCTCTTCATAGATCTGCTCGCCGTACTTCACCTGAAATGCGGTCCAGACTTCGTGCGTGGTGGCGGAATACAAGTGCAACATCCAGTCTCGCACGTCAACCTGCCAGGAGGGCTGACGGGGTTGCCCCAGAACAACCAGACCATGCTGAGAATCTGCAGCCACAACAACAGTATCGGCAGTCACGCAGCACACAGTATTAGCCGAGGCTGCGAATTCGGATTGAATCTGGGTGCCCACATCCTCCATCTTTACCCTGACAATGTGCTTCAATCTTTCGCGGATTGATGCATTATCATGCAGGTGATCAAAGCCTTCTTCGTCACTGTCGGCGGGCGGCCGGACAAGCAGCCGCTCGGCACCGATAAACGACTCCAGTAACTCGCGACGACGCGGGGATCGAGAACCCAGAACGAATTGCATGGCCATTCACTCGCTCCCGGAATCGCACTTCCAACACCCCTCAGGGAGGCCTCGCCGTCCCCATTTCGGAACAGACTTCTAGGAAGCCGCTGCAATGGCAATCCAGGGAGCAATCACCAATGCCGTTACAGAAACAAGCTTCAACAGGATGTTGAGTGCCGGGCCGGAAGTATCTTTGAATGGATCACCAACCGTATCACCAACAACAGATGCCGCATGAGCATCTGAACCTTTGCTGAGTGTCACTCCATCAACAACTGCATTGTTTTCAATCATCTTCTTCGCATTATCCCAAGCGCCACCCGCATTGGATTGGAAAATCGCCAGTAGTACACCACTCACTGTAACACCTGCCAGCAAACCACCCAGCATGACGGGACCACCAACAAAACCCACGACGATTGGGGCGGCGATCGCCAGAAGGCCTGGTAGAATCATTTCTCGAATTGAAGCTTTGGTTGAAATTGCTACACATTCGTCATACTCAACCTTTTCAAGGGCCGTATTCATCAGATTCTGATCTTCTTCTGACCATTCCGATTGGGGCGTTTCCCCATTGCGGCGGCAGGCTTCCAATGCCACCTTCAGTTCCGGGATGTCTTTGAACTGTCGTCGCACTTCTTTGATCATCATCTCAGCTGCGCGGCCCACAGCGTTCATTGCCATCGCCGAAAACAGAAACGGTAACATCGCTCCGACAAGCAAACCGGCCATTACTTTAGGTTCGGCAATATCAATGCTGCTGATATTTGCTGTCGCCATGAACGCACTAAACAGCGCGAGTGCTGTCAGAGCGGCCGAACCAATCGCAAACCCCTTGCCGATGGCTGCTGTTGTATTTCCGACTGCATCCAGCTGGTCTGTTCGCCTGCGAACTTCGGCTGGCATGCTGGTCATTTCTGCAATGCCACCCGCGTTGTCAGCAACTGGACCATAAGCATCGACCGCCAGTTGAATTCCGGTATTAGACAGCATTCCAACGGCAGCAATGGCGATGCCGTACAGGCCCGCCATTTCATGGGCGCCGATGATTGCCGCGGCAATCAGAAGAATGGGAACCGCTGTCGACATCATGCCAACCCCCAAACCTGAAATGATATTAGTAGCCGAACCCGTTACAGACTGTCGTACGATTTCTTTGACCGGCTTCTTACCGGTGCCTGTGTAGTATTCGGTGATCAACCCAATGAGCAGCCCGCAGCCAAGTCCGATAAGCGATGCAATATAGACTCCCATCCGGGTAATCTCAGCGCCACGATACTGCCAACTTTCCGGCAGAATACTCATGATGACTGCTAAGCTCCCGATGAGCATAATTCCGGCCGCTACCAGTTCTCCACGATTCAGGGCCTTTTGGGGATCCGCGTTGTCTTTGCCGCTGACAAAGAACGTTCCTGTCACCGATGCGACAACCCCTACCGATGCCAGAAGCAACGGCAGCAGGACAGCCGCAAGACCATTAAGCTGGTCACTGAATTCCGGAAGCGAGACAAAGGTGGCACCCAATACCATCGCTCCAATCATCGAACCCACGTAGCTTTCAAAAAGATCCGCTCCCATACCCGCAACGTCACCCACATTGTCGCCCACGTTATCTGCGATTGTGGCAGGATTGAGTGGATGGTCTTCCGGAATACCAGCTTCAACCTTACCAACCAGGTCCGCTCCCACATCAGCAGCTTTAGTATAGATGCCGCCACCCAGCCGCGCAAATAATGCGACAGAAGAGGCTCCGAATGAAAACCCAGTGAGGACATTGATCGTGCGACCAATTGAATCCGCATCTGTCCCAAAGTACTTCGAGAAGAAAATGAATAATGTGCCAAGGCCCAAAACTCCCAAACCAACCACAGTCAGGCCCATAACCGAACCGCCGCTGAACGCTACTTTAAGAGCTTTTCCAAGACTCGTTCGAGCAGCCTCAGCTGTCCGGGTATTTGCCTGAGTGGCAATCCGCATTCCCAAGAAGCCAGCCAGGCCGGAAAAGACTGCACCCATGGCGAACGAGAGAGCAATCAACGGGTGCGATTCTGCTCGATTGCCAGACACAAACAACAGTCCGCCAACAACCAAAAGAAAACCAAGCAGTATGGTGTATTCCGCCTTCAGAAAGGCCATCGCTCCGCGCTGAACACGAACGCCAATGTCCTGCATTTGCTGGTTGCCGGGGTCCTGATTAACCACCCACCAGTAACGATACGCACTGAAAGCGAGACCAAACGCACCCAGAACAGGTACACAAACCGCCAAACTGTACATTGCCGACTCCGAAGAGTGCCCCGGTGAACCTGCGGGGGAACCCCGACATGAGACACAGAATTACTTGCCTGTTGGCCACATAAATTGTGAAAGTGGCTGACTGATAAGGGGGGGTTTTGTCGCAGAATTTGGCTATCGCTTCAACACGCCAACTAAGAAATTGTGCTGGCGGCCCCGTATCGAAGTCCAAACCTGAATACAGTGTCTTGGAAACGGGACCGGAGAAGGCCTCTTTCAGGAAGCCTAATTGACTTCATACGACACAATTCCGTGTTTCTGAGACCGACTAATGCGGTTCGTGGCATGTAACCCCGCCAGCACAAACTCCACACAAGACGCCCGTACGGCAGGCTCGTCAGACGTATTAACACCAAATGCCGTGTCCCACACAGGAGGAACTCGCTTCAGTAATTGCTTGTATTCTGAACTGGGCAGCATATCGCCGACTTCGATTCGCACACCCTTTGCAAATATCTGACTGATTTCTTCCAAACCATGTGCCTCCACGTACTCCTCGAAAATCACTTGAATAGCTTCAGCCATCACGGAATCCAGCACCTGCTGCTCGGACATCTGATGACTGCTCATCAAATCCACCTCTAGCTTGCCAAGCGACGACGAATACAAATGGCCCAGATCCGTGATTCTGGGAACAGCGGGTAACTCATTCAAAACGACGGCGCGACGGCGTGCACTGGCGATCATTGTCTGATAGTTAGCAATGCTGAATCGGGCACTCACACCGGATTGCTGATCGATGTAGCGACTATTGCGTGCCGCCCGACTGATCTCCTCAACGATCTGCTTCATAAAAAACGGAACGATCACAGGATAATCACCATCCAGCGGAACACTGCATTCCTGTTCCATGATTTGAATGCCCAGATCACGTTCAGCTGGATAGTGGGTTTGGATAAGGCTGCCAATTCGGTCTTTGAGCTGAGAAATCACCTTGCCGCTGCGGTTATAGGTTGCTGGATTCGCCGAGAACATAACCAGCACATCCAGATCAAAGTTCACCGGATAGCCGCGAATCTGTACATCACGTTCTTCCAGAATGTTAAATAAACCTACCTGAACCAGCTCATCCAGTTCGGGTAATTCATTCATGGCGAACAGACCACGGTGCATTCGTGGAATGAGCCCAAAATGCAAAGCATCTTCCTGTGACATACTGGTTCCGGCTGCCAGCTTTGCTGGATCAATTTCACCAATAATGTCGGCAAATTTGGTTCCCGGTGCCAACCGTTCCGAATACCGATCCTCCCGCGACCACCAGCGAACCGGTACCTGTTCTGCAGGAGTGGCTTTCAGGAGCTCTTTGGCCGCTGACGTGATCGGCTGGTATGGATCCTCATGTACTGGACATCCGGGTAAATCAAGATACGGCACAGCCTCATCCAGAAACTGCACCATCATCCGCATCAGACGACTTTTACCCTGACCTTTTTCACCCAGAAAAAGCATGTCATGCCCGGCCAGCAAAGCCAGACTTATTTCCGGAATAACAGTGTGCTCGTAGCCCAAAATGCCAGAGAACAGTTCGTCGCCTTTGGCCAAACAAGACTGAAAGTTCTCACGCAATTCTTCTTTAACCGTCCGAGACTGCCAACCACTTTCGCGAAGTTCAGCCAGATTGCTCGCCCGTTCTGCTAGTGACATTCCTGTCCTTTATTGTGTTAATTTTGAGACACTGCACTGGAGATAATTCTGCCCAGCGATCGCTCATCATTTGCTGATTCAAATGCAGTCGCAATCTCCAATGCCATTATCGGTACAGTTGTTGAGCTTGTCGGTTCACGCTCCAGCGACTGAATCTTGACGATATCTTTCACGGTCGTCACCACAATATCAACTTTATGTTGTGTGGCTTCGGACAGTACACTTACCAAATCCTGTTGAGTGTAATGATAGTGGTCGGAAAAGATCCGTTTGTGGATGACATGTGCCCCGACTCCGCGACAAGTGCTGACGAAACCCTGAGGGTTTCCGATCGCCGTCAAGAGCATTACTCGACACCCCTCAATTCGCGAAAGTGGGTGCGCTACTCCGGAAACATCCGATAACCCTGTTGGGCAAAACGACACTCGAACCATCCGATCTCTGTGCTGTGGTGCTGTTCGATAAATACGCTGTTCAATACCGGCCAGTTTCGACGCTGACACTTGATCACATCGAGTGATCACGACCCCGTCAGCACGTTGTAGTCCTCGGAGCGATTCCCGCAACAATCCTCGCGGAAGAATGTAGTCGTAGCCAAATGGATTCGTCGCATCAATCAGCACCAGATCCAGATCTCTTCTGATTCGACGGTGCTGAAAGGCGTCATCAAGCACTATTGTGTCTACTACATGATCATCAATGACGCTTTTGGCGGCTGTGATTCGATCCGGATTTTGAACATGAGGAACTGCTGGACAAAGGTGTTCAAGTACCCATTTTTCGTCGTTCATTCCTGTGTCATTGGCTCGATAACCACGACTCACAATCCCGGGCTGTCGACCAAGATCCTGCAGTATCCGCACGACAGTAGCCACCATTGGAGTCTTACCCGTACCGCCAGCAGTAAGATTTCCGATAGATATCACCGGAACCGCTACCTTCACCACTGAGAATACACCCGACCAATAACACAGATTTCGGCCGGCCGCGATTGCTCCATATACCCACGACACCAGCCGCAGGGCTACTCGTACTCCTGCCGCGCCCTTTCCGCGTTGTTCTCCAGAAACGAAATCGATGTAGTTTTCATGCCACGCCATACCTGGAACTTACCCCAACTCCTGCAGGAATTGAGCCATCTCCCCAGCGGCATGATCGTCGTTTTGGTTCCGAGCCGCCTCAATTCCCGCCTTCCACGATGTGCGAGCTGCATCCTGCTGTCCAATCGTCGCCTGCTGCTGACCAGCCATGAGAAAAGCAGGGACATATGGCGGCTCACCGGCCATCAGTTGGGACAACAACCCCAGGCTCCGTTCATGGTCAGATGCTTTGTCCAATTCGAGAGCCAACATGTACTTCAACAGCTGATCCTCCGGATCTTCTGCCAACATCGACTCAAGCTTTTCCATTCGATTTCCTGACACGTATTTCTCTCCTGAAGGGATTTCATCACGGAACCTCAACAGAGCGGCGCCAAGTTATCAACACCACTGTGAATAATGTGTTGATAACTCGTTGACAGTTCATGGGCGAAATTGCCGATCGAGTTCCGCTAAAAACGCCCGTGCACAGTTAAGCCCTTCCAATGGCTTGGTTTAAACAATAAGCGATTTGGGCCAGTTTACGAATTCATGTTCATGATGGATGGCTGAGTGCCACTGTCCAGGTGTTCGGTCATCTCGCCGGCATGGTAGCTGGACCGCACAAATGGGCCACTAGCCACCATACGAAATCCCAGCTTGCGGCATTCGTCCCCAATTTCGTCAAATTCCTCCGGGGGAACATACCGATCCACGGGCAGATGATCCGGGGACGGCTGCAGATACTGCCCCAGCGTAATGATATCACAACCCACTCCACGCAGGTCAGCACAGACGTCTAGTAGTTCTTCACGGGTTTCGCCCAAGCCCAACATTAAACCACTTTTAGTTGGCATACCCGGAGCTTCATCCTTTACCTGTCGCAACAGGTCCAGCGTCCGCTGATACTTCGCGTTTCTGCGGACCCGATGATACAGACGTGGCACGGTCTCGGTATTGTGATTGAACACATCAGGCCGCGCCTCAATTACACGACTAATGGCCGATCGATCGCCCCTGAAATCAGGAGTCAGCACCTCCACCTCAGCTCCTGTGCGTTCACGCACCGCCAAGACCGTCTTGTACCAGTGATTGGCACCGCCGTCCGGCAGGTCGTCGCGCGTCACTGATGTGATAACCACGTAACGCAATCCCAGTCGCACAGCGGCTTCAGCTACTCGTTCGGGCTCATCGATTTCCAGGGCAGTCGTTTTGCCCTTAGGTACCGAACAAAAACCACACGGACGAGTACAAACATTACCACCAATCATGAGAGTAGCAGTGTGCTGCGACCAGCATTCACTACGATTAGGGCACTTCGCACTTTCACAAACAGTCTCCAGACCCAGGTCTGAAATCACATCATCGGTGTACGTCATCCCAGGTTGAGGTAATGGTCGCTTCAACCACTTAGGCAAGCGACGCTGAGGACGTTCGGACGGCTGATTATTAATGATCGGTAAAGCTGTCATGAACAAGCTTTCGTGTTCTCTTGAGAAACGGATGCCCCGTGTGAATATGGTACTCCGGGTACCCAACCTGTTCACAAATGTTCTGAATTAATGCTGCACGAACCTGAGCCATTAACGCTGGGCGGACACGTTCAGCATTGAGTGATGAAATTTTTTGCCCCAACAAACCACGACCCAGTGATCGTGCTTCATCCAATCGACAACTGGCGTTCAAAAACGCCCCAAAGGTCGTGACGCCTCGATCGACTCGCGTTCCAATTTCACAGATGAGCCCATGTCGCCCAAAAACCCCACAACGGTCATCGGTTCGATGAGCCTTCACGTTTGAATCGTGACACGTACGAATCACAGCTTCCTGCAGACCCCAGCGGTATTCCGGTTCACTTAGCCCGCATTCTTCCAAATTGACAACAACATAAGCGGACAACTGCCCCGGCTGATGCAAGACGGTGTGCCCGTCTCGTTTAACACGATGAACTTCCAATAATCGAGCTTCCAGTTCACGCTGGTCTGTTGGCAACTCAAGCAGTGAACTGTCGGTTCCAGTTGTGACTGTCGGTGGATGCTCACAAATCAAAACAGCTGCGTTGACTCGACCCTGTTGACGAACCTCATGAGCCATCAGCTTCTGCAAAGCCAGAACCGACGGAAGATCAACCCGCCCCAAAAGCCGTACCTCGGCTGTTGTCGGTGTGCAGTTACTGAATTGTTCCCAATCAACGGACATTAAAATCTGTAATTCTGAGTCAGATGACGGCAACCAGCCTGAATCAGCTCGCCGACATCGGTCTATTCTATCACACAATCAAGTCAATGAAATTGGACTATTCAAGCCACTCCATGACTTCCGAGGGAGAATTCAACCGGCACCTTCCTGCCTCACTCGCCAAACGATCTGTCCATCCGTTGTGAACGGATTCCTAGCTGTTTGAAGGCTTTTTGTGATCCATCGACTTGCGACCGGTTGTAAGATGTGACACTCTGATCTGGTGATTAGCGGCTGAAATCCGAGCACAATTCAAGCCGTAGCCCTGTTGAAGGAGCATGAATTCCGGGGGAGAAGGACCAAGTGTTTTCGCGGGAAAACCCTGCTGTTTACAATTCGAGGCCCTAAACCGCAGCCCGGAGACCGTCTGGTTCGCCGAACGACAGACCAAGATTGCAGCCTATGAAGGTCGTTTTAGAGCTACATCAACAGAATTCAAAGGTCAGACGCGTGACGGTTCGGCACGACATCGTCATTGGTCGTGGATCCAAATGCAATTTGCGGATTTCTGTCCCGGAGGTTAGCCGTCGACACTGTTTCCTGCGAATCAACGCCCGCAAAGGAGTCAGTATTACTGACCTCGAAAGCAGCAACGGCACTTGGCTAAACGGACAGAGAACAGTGCCTGGAAAAAACTACGCTGTTAAGGATGGGATGATATTGACCATCGGCCCAGTCCGGTTCATTACCCATATTTCTGATGGAAAGACAGACGACAACAAGCGAATCTCTACAGAACTCAATTCCGTGTTGTCGTCCAGTGCGATGGACATTTCCAGTGAGGATTCCAAAGTGTCCTCTCAAGAAGATGAATCGCATCCTGATTATACAACTAATAAACCCGAACCCTTAGTGGTCGATTCGTCTGAGATTGAGCTTGTTGATAGTGACAGCAAAGCCGTTATTTTGCTGGATGAAGTGATGGGCGAGAACATCTCAGAAGAAAAAATTGATGACATCGATGATCTTCTCCTCATTGAAGAAATCGATGACGATGGTGCTGACGCTCTACAGGATTTCCTGCAAAACAACGACTAAGCACAGTCGTCGCCAGCCGGATTTCTGTTGAGCCGCCTGCCGAGTCGCTGGGCCAGTAACCTCAACGATGCCTGATAGTCCTCAAGTGTTGATTCATTTGTTTGACGAGGCACAACCACAACATCGAGTGCTGGCAGGTCGTGCTGGCATAGCCGAAACGCTTCTCTAATCAGGCGTTTCTTCCGGTTGCGTTTGACAGCATTGCCATGCTTCCTGGAAACACTCACACCAAGCCGAGCGTATTCCAGATCATTCGCTGCCGCGAACAGCAACAAATGCTGATTGCCCACTCGATAACCAGCACCATAACAACGGCGGAAGTCTTCCGTTGTACGCAAGCGGTGGCCGGTGGGTCGAGTGAAAACCGCGGCTGCCTCTGGTTCTGATGCTGAAGGATTGCTGCTCATAACAAGTTGAGTCTATCCGAAAACCGGCAATTCGTTGAACCTGTCGATTGGTTGTGTCGCCGAGAAGTCTTGTACAGACTCCGGGATTCATATTCTCACTACACTAATGCCGA
>Ga0315315_10000167_pt1 | contig 50117 bp, 42 predicted proteins | sample M140m3416metaG_FD_203699 | JGI IMG/M metagenome (GOLD analysis project Ga0315315, IMG submission 203699) | Ammonia-oxidizing marine archaeal communities from Monterey Bay, California, United States - M1 40m 3416 | ecosystem: Environmental > Aquatic > Marine > Intertidal zone | place: USA...
CAATATTGTCTATGGTATTTTCAGTAATAGTCGTATCCGTATCTGTATCTGTATCTGTATCTGTATCTGGCGTTGGGTTTGAATCGTTTAAAGACAAATCTCCAAGTGTAATAACTTTATCAATTACATGATAGTCTGAATTACATGGAACTGTAAAATCACTTTCATGAAAAGTATTTTCACCTTTCATATATTCTACTATGTATTCATGGCATGGAACCAGCGCAAATATGTATGAACCGGTTCTTCTATTGGGCTTATATTTAATAGGATCTCCATCCTCGGTTATATCAGTAACCCAAATTGTTATTCCAGCTGGCAATTCAGGCTCCGAACCTTTATCAATATAGCCTCTAAGAATAGATACAGGTTCAATAATGGCTGTGTCTAGCTTGATGCTGTAGATATCTTCTCTACCTAATCCTCCTTCATGTGAAGAAGAATAATATCCTTTTTTCCCATCTATAGTAGTTGAGAAGTATACATCATCACCAACCGTATTAAGAGGATATCCCATGTTAAGCGGATTACTCCAAGTTCCATCTTCATTTTTCTTAGAAAAGAAAATGTCAAATCCCCCCATACTTTGATCTCCATTAGAACTAAAGTATAGTGTTTTGCCATCTGGATGAAAGAACGGTGAATCTTCATCATACTCTGAATTAATTGGAGCTCCAACATTGAGCGCTTTACTCCATTCGTTATTCGGAAGTTTAACACTTCTATAAATATCTCTACCACCCATGCCACCGGGACGGTCACTTACAAAGTAAAGCGTTTTTCCATCTGCAGATAGTGTTGCATGCGTCTCCCAATAGGGTGTGTTAATATCTACTTCCGTGTTTTCACCTCCTAAGTAATTGAGTTCACCATAATCAAAACCTTCTCTTTCTGATACGTAGATGTTTCCATCTCCATCGTTATCTTTATAAATAAAGAGAAATTGTCCGTCTCCAGAAACGCTGATTGTCGCCTGGTTACTCCTTGGATTACTAAATTCCATTAGCTCCGGTTCTTCCCATTCTCCCGTTTTAATGTTTTTATAAGCAACATAAACATCTTCATAGTGTCGACCATCTTGTGGGCTAAAATTAAATTCATTTGAAACTTGATTGCTGTCGGTTCGCAGTCGCCTAGAAGTAAAAAACAGAGCGCTTTCGTCTGCAGTTATGACCGGACTAAAATCAGAAAACTCACTATTAATTGGACTACCTATGCTGGTGATTTTAAAATTCTTTTTAGCTGCAAATTCTATTTTCGCATTAGTAGAATAAGTGGAATACATTTCATTTTTATTGAAGAGCATGTGCTTGGTGCTAACTTCTTCTTTAAAATGCTGGTATTCTAAAAGGGCATCATCAAATCTCTCGTTTAGATGATATGCTTGTCCTAAGTAATGATGCGTTTCAAAAGGAGCATTCGTTTCACCCGAAGAAAATGGATCATATCTTTTTGAAACATTCTTTTCTGCAATCAGAAGGTGTTTTAACGCTTTATTTCTCTCTAGACTAGAGTTTAGATAACACAAACCTAGTTTGTAATTTATATTCGAATTAGCAGGTTGCTCTTCAATTAAATTTAACCAAATTTTAGTGGCAAACTCATATAGATAATCCTCCATAAATGAATTTGCAGTTTCAAATTTTTGTTTGAAAGATGCATTTTTTAGGTTTTTTTCAAAATCATCTGTATCAATTTGAGAATGATTAGTCCCAAATAGCAAAAACGAAAGGAGGAGAGTAAAAAAACTATACTTTATTTTGTTAATCATAATTGTTCGTAGTATACAAAACTTGTTTTTCTTCTATGAATTAAATGTCTCTATCAATATCAAATTCCTCAAGGTAATCAGCAACTCTTTTGACAAAGCTTCCCCCTAAAGCTCCATCAACTATCCTGTGGTCATATGAGTGTGATAAAAACATCATGTGTCTAATTGCAATAGCATCTCCCTGCGGAGTTTCTATTACTGCAGGTTTCTTTCTTATTGCTCCAAGAGCTAAAATAGCACTTTGCGGTTGATTTATAATTGGAGTTCCCATTACATTTCCAAAAGTTCCAACATTTGTAACGGTGTAAGTTCCTCCCTGTATTTGGTCTGGGCCCAGACTATTGTTTCGAGCACTATTAGCAAGGCTGTTGACTTGTTTTGCTAGTCCAACTAGGTTTAGTTGCTCTGCGTTATGAATGACAGGTACGATTAAATTTCCAGTAGGAAGGGCTGTAGCCATCCCAAGATTAATATCTTTTTTGATAACAACGTTATTGCCGTCTAACATCGCATTCACTTTAGGAAAGTCTTTTAACGCTTTCACCACAGCTTCCATGAAAATGGGAGTAAAGGTTAATTTTTCACCTTCTTTTTTCATGAACTCATCCTTCATTTTTTTTCGCCACATTACAATATTAGTAACATCAGCTTCAACAAAGGAAGTAACATGAGGAGAAACGTGCACTGACATAACCATGTGGTCAGCGATCATCTTACGCATACGATCCATTTCAACTATTTCGTCATTTGGACTAATTGGAACTGGAGGAGCTTTATGCATAGTAGCAACCTGATTATTACTTGGTGATGAAGCTTTTGGAGGGTTAGTAATCACTTTAGCAGGCGCTGTTATCGCTTCCTGACCTTCAGTTCGGGTTTTAATGTAACCTAAAATATCTTTTTTAGTAACTCTGCCTTCTTGCCCAGTTCCAGCAACGGATTCTAGTTCTCCAACAGTTATCCCTTCGGTTTTAGCAATACTTCTAACTAAAGGAGAATAAAACCTTCCACTAGGGCCATTTTTTGGAACACCAACACCATTTTGACTAACTTCAATTGGAGCAAGCAATTCTTCTTGAATTTGTTCAGCTACAACTTCAACAGTTTCTGTTTTCGTCACAGCAGGCGTATTAACAATAGTCTCTTCACCTTCAGCTCCGATTATAGCAAATACAGCTCCTACTTGAACCACATCTCCATCATTGAAAATTTTTTGTTTTAGTATTCCAGAAGTAGGAGCAGGAACCTCGGAGTCAACTTTGTCAGTTGCAATCTCCACAATCGGTTCATCTTCTTCAATTGTATCTCCGACTTCCTTCAACCATGCAGTTATGGTTGCTTCTGCTACACTTTCTCCCATTTTAGGGAGTAATACCTCTATATCCGCCATGTCTTTTTTAAAAGATTTAAGCTGCAAAAGTAGGCTAAAAAAATAGGAATAACAAGAACTTTATTGCCGTATTAATAGGATTAATTTCCTAGTTTTTTTATATTTTTATAGATGGTTTTGAAATCTGTTAAGAGCGCATAATCTTTGGCATAAATAAGGTTTAGTTTTTTCTCGATTTCAGGAGAGTGGGTATTGACATTATCTAACAAACTAATAATTCCATTTTTTATTAACGGAAGTTGCTGGTTTTTGCGGTTTTTACTGTATCCTACCCAAGTTTTTTTACCTACTAAGGTAGAAAAAATATTTCTCAAAAATTTAATAGGAGATTTGACTATAAACATTAAAAAAAGAAATAGTGAAATAAAAATAATACTCAAACAGAAGTCTAAAATTCGTTTTTTTCGTTTATTGTTGGGTTTATCTATATTGTTTACATCTAACAAATATAAATCGCCTGAGGTGTGAATAGAGTTACTTCCAATTAAAAAAAGACTATCAGGCTGAGCAATTTTATAATCGACTTCGCGATTAGATTTGATCGTAGCCATTTGCTCGATGATTTGCTGAGCACTTATGTCTTTTGCACAAAAAATAACCTCATCTATTTTGTTTATGTGGATGAAATCTGCCAATTGATTTAGTGTTCCATCGTACTCATCTGAATTGTTATTGTGCACATTAAGTATTGCTTTGTAGCCAACTTTGGTTGTTTGTATTAATAAGGCATGAATTCTTTCAGCTTCTATTTTTTCTCCAATAATTACGAATCGTTTTTTACCTGTATTTCCAATTTCAAACCCTTTAACTCCAATTAAATGGAGTACGAACCTTGAAAACAAAAGAGATATTGCGGTGCCCATTGTTCCTAATAAAATAACAATTCTTGAAAATTGTACAGATTTTGGAAGTAAGCCATAAATTATGAGAATAAGAGCGGTTCCAGCAACGGCCCCAATTAATGGTTTTATTAGTTTTATCGGTTTGTCATGAGATCCAGATAAAAACGCAGCTAGCACCCAAACAAAACTATATATGGGAAGTGCCCAAGCTATAATTTCAATAGGAAATTCTTTATCAGAAAAAAGTTGATAGGCAATTGTGATTCCAAACATTGAAGCAAGCACAAGGCAAAAATCAAATAAGGGAAAAGCTAATTTTTTTAAAAATCGAGATGTAATAGCCATTGAAGCCCTTAAGTAAATAGCCAGATTGATCAGTAAAGAAAAGGTTTTTGCATTTTTTTCTGAAAAGTGTTTTTTAGCAAAAATGACCATGGCATTGTAAAATACAAAGACATAATTAACGGAGCTTTTTTTTGTGCTTTCTCCTTTGTAATGTATAATCCTGGTTTTAGGAAAATAGTAGTTTTTGTAACCTCCTAAAATAATTCTATAGGATAAGTCAATATCTTCTCCATACATGAAAAAATCTTCATCGAGAAAACCAACTTTATCCAATACAGTTTTTCGCATTAACATATATGCACCGGACAAAATTTCTATTTCATTTGTTTCATTTTGCGGAAGATAACCTAGATGATATTTTCCAAATTTTTTAGATCTTGGAAACAAAGAAGAAAGTCCAAATATTTTACAAAAAGCAACACTTGGAGTCGGCAGTCCTCTTTTTGATTCGGGTAAAAACTTTCCCTTTCCATCTAACATTTCAACACCTAAACCACCAGCATCTGGATGGGCATCCATGAATTCAATACACTTACTAAATGTATCTTCCTCTACTACCGTATCTGGATTTAGCAACAACACGTATTCCCCTTTGGCAATCCGCATAGCTTGGTTGTTTGCCCTAGAAAATCCCGTATTTTCTTTGTTTGCAATTAATTGAATTTCGGGGAATTTCTCTTGCACCATCGACACAGAATCATCGATAGAATTGTTGTCAACTACAAATGTTTCTATTTGCAAATTTTGAGATGCGGCTCTAACCGAGTTCAAGCACTGTTCTAGGAAGTACTCAACATTATAATTGACTATGATTACTGAAAGTTTCAAATATTAATAATCTGGTGTTTGGGCAAATATAACAATTCCTCCAACGGTTTTTACTTGTGTTTATTTCTTGCTTTAAAAAAAATAGTTTTAATATTATTTGGAGAATAGATTTTCCCAAAATTAACTATGTATCAATCAAAATATAGAAATAGAAAAGGACTATTTGCTTATCCTTGAATTATAAGATCTATACCTTTGCAAAAGATAAAGGAGTATCCATTCTCATTCTTCAAGTCGGACTGAATTAGCAGGAAATGAGTGGCTTAGTGCAGGGGTTATTCCTAGTTTAATCAGAGTATCTGTCTACTTAGATCATTATCAAGATGCTATTGAAAACTTAAAGCGAGCTTTAACGCGCTAAGTTGTTCTCAAAAGGAGATCGGTTAAGAATAGATCGACCGAGTGTAACTTCATCTGTGTACTCTAATTCATTCCCAATTCCTATACCTCTTGATATTACACTCACATTGACATTACATTCCTTAAGTTTTCTGAAAAGATAAAAATTAGTAGTATCTCCTTCCATTGTCGCGCTCAATGCTAAAATAACCTCTTTGGATTCCGGCATACTTGCTCTTTCAATTAAACTTTTAATATGCAAGTCATCTGGTCCAATGCCGTCCATAGGAGATATAATCCCTCCAAGAATATGGTAAAGTCCTTTGTATTGCTGTGTTGCTTCAATTGCTAGGATGTCCCGAATGTCTTGAATGACGCAGATTGTTGTTTCATCTCTTTGTGGGTTAGTACAAATATTACATAAATCCGCATCGCTTATGTTTTTACATTTCTTACAGAATTTGATTTCGTTTTTCAGTCGTGTCATCGCCATTGTAAAAGCTTGGACATCGCTTTCAGAACGATTCAACATATCTAGCACTAAACGCAGAGCAGTTCTCTTTCCTACTCCTGGAAGAGTTGCCATTTGCTCTACAGCATTATTTAATAATTTAGAATGAAATTCCATTGTACAAAAATAAAGAATACCGAGATTGAATAATAAACAAGTTATAAATGTTATTAACGATGTTTTGTTGTGGTGTTCCCAAAGCGCTTAGTGTTTTTGCCGGGAAATATTCATATAATCCTTAACTAGCATTTATAACCTCGAAATTAAGAACTATTTTATTAAACCAAATAATATAGCTTGTTCTTTCATCATTTCTAAAATTAAGTCAATCTCTCGTTTGTGCGTTCTAAAAGATAAAATGGCAAAACGTAAAGTATAAATTCCTTCTATTCTAGTTGATGAAATGAAGATTCTTCCATCATTGTGAAGTCCTTCAAGTATTTTCTCATTGAGTTTATTTAATTCTTCATCAGTCGTGTTTATCTTCCAAAACCGAAAGGTTTGCACAGATAATTCATGCTCTTTTCCAACCTCTATGTAAGGGGTCTCCTTTAGTTTTTGATAAGCGTATTTGGTTAAAAGATATTTTTCTAAAATAGCATCTTTAAATGGTTTTAATCCGTGAACCATTAATGGTAACCACATCCTTAAGCCTCTAAAGTTCCTAGATAATTCAGGAGAGACATCTGCGGGTGACCATTCATCAGGAGCTTTATAAGCATCTTGCATATATTTAGCTGTGTAGTAATGAGAATGCAACATTGCTTTTCTATCCTTTACTAAGACCATTCCTGTTCCGTATGGTAGAAATAACCCTTTATGTGGGTCAATTACCAACGAATCTGCTTTTTCGATTCCTTTAAACTTATCTTTCAGTTCGTCAATGAGATAGAAATATCCTCCGTAAGCGCCGTCAACATGAAACCAGCAATCATTCTGCTGTGAGATTTCAGATAATTTATCTAGGTCGTCAATTATCCCGGTATCTGTTGTTCCTACTGAGCCAATTATTACAAATGGCTTTAGCCCTTGCAATTTATCTTTTTCAATTTGATGAGACAGGAAATCAGTATCCAAATGATAATTCTCTTTCAGTGGAATATTTCTGTAAATACATTCTCCTAAGCCGGCAATTCGAATGGCCTTATTAAGGCTATGGTGCATTTGAGATGAACCATATATTACAGTTGTTTCGAAGTCTTTTCCTTTTATGCCGTGCGCATCTCTTGCAGAAACGATTGCAATAAGATTTCCAATACTTCCACCAGTTGTCAGATTTCCTCCGTATTCTCCAGTAAAGCCAAATTGTTTGGCTGTCCAATCAATTAAATGGTTTTCTAGTCTAATTGCTCCTGGATTTCCAAAGTATATTCCAGAATATTTATTCGTAATAGCAGCTATTAAATCTCCATATCCCGCGAGTGGTACGCCACCGCCTGGTATGTAGCCAAGATGTCCCCCAGAAGCTGGTTGAAGTCCTGTGCTATTCACGGATCTTTCATAAAGGCGAAGTAAATCTTCAAGTTTATATCCGTTTTCAGTGATAGGGAAGTCATAGATTTCTTTACTAGGTTCGGAGTCAGCTATCCATGAATTCTTGCCTTCCAATTCATCTAAGAAGTTGAATAGATAGTCTCTTATGGCAGTGTCATACTCTTTTCTTTCATTAGAAGTTAAGTCCAATTGTCGTGCTGATTTTTCGAGTTGTTTGAGCTGGTTTTCTAGGTTCATAGGTGATACTAATAAATCAACGTGGAAATCTAATTTGTAATGGTTTTCTACAAACATAAGAAAACCTTTTCTTTGTTGCATGTCAAATACGTTGATCATATCTGTAATAGTCATTTACTTTTTAGTACTTCTGTTTATTGCATGGCTAACAAGTAGAAAAGCAGATAACAGTACTTTCTTTTTAGGTGAGAAAAAATCACCTTGGTACATTGTGTCCTTTGGTATGATTGGAGCTTCACTGTCAGGTGTGACATTTATTTCTGTTCCTGGTTGGGTTGGCAATGAAGCAAATCAATTTAGCTATATGCAAGCCGTATTTGGCTACTTGATTGGTTATTTTGTGGTAGCTTATGTGTTGATGCCTATTTACTATAAAATGAATTTGACCTCCATTTATGAGTATTTAAAAGAGCGATTTGGTAATTGGAGTTATAAAACTGGAGCATCATTTTTCTTAGCATCTAGAGTAATTGGAGCCTCAGTTCGATTGTTGCTTGTTGCAAATATTTTGCAAAGTATATTGTTTGATGACTGGGGAATTCCATTTTGGGTAACAGTAGTTATTTCTGTTTTGCTCATTTGGATTTATACGAATAAAGGAGGGATAAAAACGATAATTTGGACTGATACATTGCAAACGAGCTTTATGCTAATAGCTGTAGTATTCACTGTTTGGCTAATTAGCGATGCTTTGGGGTTGTCCGAAAAAGAAGGTTTAGTAACTGCAGTTTCTAACAGTGGATATTCCCAAATATTCTTTTTCGATAATATAATGGGAAGTAATCATTTTCTAAAACACTTTTTAGGTGGAATGTTTATCACAATAGGAATGACTGGTTTGGATCAGGATATGATGCAAAAGAATTTGAGTTGCAAAAATATAAAGGAAGCGCAAAAAAATATGGTAACAATGGCAGGAGTTCTGGTAGCGGTTAACCTAATTTTTCTTGGATTAGGAGCACTACTATATATGTATGCCGAAAATACAGGCTTAGGGAGTAGGGTAAAAGGGGATTTATTGTTTTCTACTATTGCAATGGATGAATCAACAGGGCCGGTAATTGGGATACTCTTTCTATTAGGGTTAATTGCGGCAGCTTACAGCAGTGCGGATTCTGCCTTGACCTCACTTACGACATCATTTTCAATAGATTTCATGAATGTAAAATCAAAAGTAAAGGAACAGCAGGAAAAGATCAGGAAATGGGTTCATGTTGGGGTTTCTTTTGTTATTATTTTGACTGTCATTACATTGAAATACACAACCGAAGAGTCAGCGATAGGATTGTTAATGAAATTTGCTGGATTTACTTATGGTCCATTAATCGGGCTGTTCTTTTTTGGTATTTTGACAAAAAGAGATCTACGCGATAAATTGGTTGTTGTCGTATGTCTTTTAGTGCCTATAACTATTGGGGTGTTGTGGTATTTTTCTGCGGGAGCACCGGGTGTTGCAAATATCTTAAATAAAAAAGGTGAGCTAATTAAGGAAATGCCAGGAGTTTTTGGTTATTACAAGTTTGGCTTTGAGATTATAATTTACAATGCGCTGCTCTCCTTTGGTGCGTTGTTTTTGATTAGCAAGCGAAATCCGAATGCATTAAATTAATAGGTATATTTGGATTTCTTATAGTTTAGACTTACCTGTTTTTATGAAATGCTTAGCCTTACTTCTCGTGCTCTTTTTATTTTGTTCTTGTAAAAAGAATGAGCCCATTGCTTGTATTAGTTCCATGGATGAGAAATACGAAGTAGATGATAAGGTTACTTTTGTAGCCAATTGTTCGGAGAATGATTTTGGTTACTATTGGGATTTTGGTGATGGAAATAATTCAGAAGATAAAAATCCAGAACATATCTATACCTCGTCCGGAACTTATACGGTAGAACTAAAAGTATATTCTAAAAACAACAAATCTTTTGAATCGGATTATAAAACTATAACAGTTAAAGATCTACCCTTGTCTGTTTCCATAACCTCAATTGTTCTGTCCTCTTTTCCAGAATTGAATTGGAGTGGTGATTTATGGGATATTCAGGGGTTGCCAGATGTCAAGTTTCAGATAGTAGGTGGTACGATTACTTATTTGGATGGAGTTGAGGTTGGTCAGAATCAGTTATTTAATCAGTCTTATGTATATTATAATGACTTTCCGGTGGAGCTTCCATTCAACTCAAATTATTTACTAAATGTTCTGGATGAAGATGGAGTCACAGATGAATTAATTTCTGTTTTAAATTTTAATCCTGCATTGTATTCATTGGATGAAGAATCAAGTGTGACAATTATTGATGGAGATTGCACCCTAATATTAAAATTGCAGTGGGTGTATTAATTCGAATGGAAAAAATTTATTTCTTATTCAAAATAGCTTTGTTAATTCTCTTAACAAGATTTGGACCTTCGTATACAAAGCCCGTATATATCTGAACTAAATCTGCTCCAGCTTCAATTTTCTCTAAAGCATCTTCTTCAGAGTGAATGCCCCCTACACCGATAATTGGAAATGCTTTGTTTGATTTTGTCGATAGATATCGAATGATTTCAGTGGATCTCTCTCTTACAGGTTTTCCACTTAGTCCACCATTGCCAATTTTCTCAACAGCTTCCTTTGCCGTTTTTAGTCCGTCTCTGCTTGTTTCTGTATTGGTAGCAACGATTCCGTCAATTCCTGTGCTGGCTATAAGCTCAATTATCTCGTCCAAAGCGTTGTGGTCTAAATTTGGTGCGATTTTTAAAAGTATTGGACGTTGAACTTTTTTAGTAGCATTAATTATTTTTAATTCACCTAACAGATCTGTTAAAAAGTCAATGTCTTGCAGTTTGGTTAGGTTCTTAACGTTCGGGCAACTGACATTCACCACAAAATAATCAACAGCATCATGCAACGCTTTAAAATTGTATACATAATCAGCAATTGCATCATCATTTGAGGTTGCAGTATTTTTACCAATATTTCCTCCAATGATTAAATTGGTTTTTCTCCCTTTGAGGTTTTCGACTATTGCATCAACACCTAAGTTATTAAATCCCATTCTATTGATTAGAGCTTCATCTTCTTTTAAGCGAAACATTCTTGGTTTAGGGTTCCCATCTTGAGGTTTTGGTGTTGCAGTGCCTATCTCAATAAACCCGAAGCCATAATTTTCCAATTGATTAATGAGCACTGCATTTTTGTCAAATCCAGCAGCAATTCCTACGGGGTTTTTAAATTTTAGGCCAAACAGTTCTGTTTCTAACCTTTTGTCTTCAATACTGTAGAGTTTTTTGTTGATAGCTGCAGCGCCAGGAATGGCATTAGAAAATCGAATTAATCTAAAGACAAAGTAATGAATTTTTTCTGGATCAAATAAAAAGAAAAAAGGTCTTAAAATCGCTTTATACATCCCGTAAGTCTGAATTTGATACAAAAATACTACTTATTAATTAACTCATTCAAAATTGAATAGACTTCTTCTGTGTTCCAGTCATGCGCTCCTTTCATTTTATGTGTAATCATTTTATTTTTATCTATAATAATTGTTGTTGGATAGCTATTTGTTTGAAGTTGAGAAGGAGTTTGATTAATAGATGTGTACATTGGAAGGTTATAATTATTGTTATGAGCAAATTCTTTTAGAATTTCAATTGATTCATGTGGGCTAACGAGGATAAACATTATATCGTTTTTATATTTCTCGTATAAGCTATTTATTGATGGTAATTCGGTTCTGCAAGGTCCACACCATGTTGCCCAAAGATTAATAAAAATGGGTTTGTTGGTATCAGATAACCACATTTGGTCATTGTTAATGTGCTGAAGATTCCAGTCGGTTGATAGGAAATTGTCATTATTGTCATACTTTTCCATGATTGGAGATGATAGAAAAAGTCCTCCAATCCAGGTTCTGGTGGATCCTCCCCAAGGAGTTAGGTATAAGAATGTTAGTATTAATCCAAATGCTATCCAGAAAATTAAGTCGGATTTATTCTTTCTTGATAATTTCATTTCTCAAAAGTATAATATTAAGTTACAGTGCAATGTCACATATGTTTCAATTCCACAATATTTTTTGTTAATATGTAAATTGGTTTGTTGGTGATTTATCGAACAGATTGGTGTTTGGTTAGATGATTAGTTTTATTTTTGGCATCATAAAGCACATCATGATCAAAGGAAAAAAAGTAGTAGTAGTAATGCCTGCATATAATGCAGCTGATACATTGGAAAAAACGTATAAGGAAATTCCTTTTGAAATAGTGGATGAAGTTATTTTGGTTGATGATCATGGTACCGATAATACAGCAGAATTGGCAAGAGAGTTAGGGGTTAATCATGTAATTCGTCACGATAAAAATAAAGGGTACGGAGGAAACCAAAAAACTTGTTACAACAAAGCTTTGGAAATTGGTGCTGATATTGTTGTGATGCTGCATCCGGATTATCAATATACTCCTCAATTAATTCATAGTATGTCTTATTTGATTGCAAATGAAGTTTATCCGGTTGTTTTAGGTTCTCGAATACTAGGAAAAGGAGCATTGAAAGGAGGGATGCCCTATTATAAATATGTTGCAAACAGAATTTTGACTTTGTCTCAAAATATTCTTGTTGGTCAAAAATTATCTGAGTATCACACTGGTTTTAGAGCATTCTCTAAAGAGGTTTTAAAGACCATACGGTACAATGAAAATTCAGATGATTTTGTATTTGATAACCAAATGCTTTCTCAAATTATATTCAATGATTTTGAAATAGCAGAGGTTACTTGTCCAACTAAATACTTCGAAGAGGCGTCTTCGATTAATTTCAGTAGAAGTGTAACTTATGGACTGGGAGTTTTGGGAACATCCTTTAAGCACTTTTTTACAAGGATTGGCGTTTACAATTGGAATTTGCTTAAAAAAAAATAAATTGTGATTCTATCCATTCTAAAAAACATTAAAAAGCAACTTCTTTTCTTTTTGGTTTACGCTATTTTTTTAGTGTTTTTAGTTGTTATTCTTTTCAAGTACTCAAAAACAGATGCAACACTTTGGGCTAATCAATATTGGTCACCTTTCCAGGATGTTATGTACAAGTACATGACATACTTGGGGGATTTTTGGATGGCTTCTTTGGTAGTGTTTGTTTTGTTGTTTTGGAAATTTAAATATGCCCTAATTGCTACCGTTAGTTTTGGTGCAACAGCCCTTATTACACAATTTTTAAAGAAGATAATTTACTACGATGTTAAAAGGCCTTTAATAGAAATGTGGGAACAGATGCATGATGGTACTTTGCATACGGTTGTTGATGAAGCAGACCAATTAATCAATTATTCATTTCCTAGCGGGCATACAACTTCTGCCTTCAGTATATTTTGCATTTTGGCTTTGTTGAGTAAAAAGAAATGGATTGGCTTTGTATGTATTGTTTTTGCCGTTTTGATTGGTTATTCAAGAGTCTATTTATGTCAACATTTTTATGAAGATATTTTTGTCGGTTCCTTAATAGGTGCAATCGGATCTTTATTGATATATTCATATTTCGAAAATAAAACCTTTGGGAACTGGGGAGAGAGATCACTATTGAATCTTAAATGAAATCATTCTTAGATAGGCCATATGGATATCAATTTCTTCTAACCATAATTGGGTTGGTATTCTTTCTTCCATTTTTAGGCAGCGTGCACTTATTTGATTGGGATGAAATTAACTTCGCTGAATCTTCACGCGAAATGTTAGTTTCTAAAAACTTCTTTCAGGTTCAGATAAATTATGAGCCATTTATGGAGAAACCACCCTTGTTTTTCTGGCTGCAATCTTTGTCGATGAGTGTGTTTGGTATGACAGAGTTTGCAGCACGATTTCCCAATGCTATTTTTGGAGGGTTAACGATGCTAACGCTCTTTAAGCTTGGTAAGACGTTACGTTCTGATATATTTGGATTCATCTGGGCGCTAATATATTTTGGTTCGTTTTTACCCAATCTTTATTACAAGTCTGGAATTATCGACCCCGTTTTTAACTACTTTATTTTCACCTCAATTTATTATTTAATTAGGCTTATTAATGTTGAAAAAGGAAAGGAGCAGAATAGATTTGCTGCTTTGTCTGGTCTGTTTATTGGATTGGCAATTATAACAAAAGGCCCAGTTGGGTTGTTATTACTGCTCTTGACTTTTGGAGTTTATTGGGTGTTTAATAAGCTTAAAAAAGTTGGCTCCATAAAAAGCATATTAATTTTCATTATCACAATATTTGCAGTGTCTTTTCTTTGGTTTGGATATGAGTTAATCCAGAATGGTCCATGGTTTATAGTTGAATTTGTAAAGTATCAAATAGACTTATTTACTACACCAGTTGCGGGACATTCGCAACCGTTTTATTACCATTTTGTTATTGTTTTAATCGGTTGTTTTCCACTTTCAATAATAGCAATTCCTAGATTTTTAAATAAAAAGGAACAAGATACTTTTGAATTTGAGAAGTGGATGAAAATATTGTTTTGGGTTGTAATGATTTTGTTTAGTATTTCAACAACAAAGATTGTGCATTACTCTTCAATGGCATACTTGCCACTCAGTTATTTGGCTGGAACTTATTTGTTTGAACTTCAAGAAAGAAATTTGGAGGTAAAAAAATGGATGTTGATTACTATCGGTTTTTTTGGATTCGTTTTTTCTTCCCTTTTAACTTTATTACCAATTATTATTGATAGAAAAGATGATTGGCTAATACCTAATTTAAAAGATCCTTTTGCCGCAGCTCAATTATCTGTTGATATTCCAATAACTGGATGGGAATTTTTAATTGGGGTATTCTATTTTATTTCCATTGTTTTTGGAGTTTATTTTTTATCCAAATTACAAGTAATAAAATCTGTGTTAGTATTGTCTCTGAGCACGGCCCTTTGTTTGTTAATATTTACGCGAGTAATGGTTCCCAAGATTGAAAGTTTTTCCCAAGGTCCAATGATTGCATTTTATGAAAACTTAAAAGGAAAAGACGTTTATGTTACACCAGTAGATATGAAGAGCTATGCTCAGTATTTTTATTCTGAGGTGCAGCCTCTGGGAGAGGGAAGCGCTTTGTCAACCTATAAAAAACAATTGTTGCTCCAACACGATGCAGAATCGTTTAATGATTTGCCTCAAAAAGATAAAACTATTTTTAATTCTCAGGTTGTAAATTGGTTAATGACTGGAGAAGTTGATAAACCGACTTGTTTTGTGGTTCGGGTGCACCAAAAAAATAAAATAGCAGACCAAGCTAATTGTGAGTTTTTATACCAAGAAGGTGGTTTTGCATTTTACAAAAGAAAAGAATTTAAATTACCGAAATAAAACTAATTTCCACGTTTACACTTTTTGGTAAACAAGAAACTTCTACCGTTTCTCTTGCTGGTGGGTTTGTGGGGAAGTATTTCCCATACACCTCATTTACTCTTGAAAAGCTATCCATATTGCTTAAGAAGATAGAGCATTTCACAATGTTTTCAAATGTCATGTTGGCTTCTTGAAGAACGGCTTCAATGTTTTGCATTACTTGTTCTGTTTCAACTTCGATTGAATCCATATTTAGTTCTCCCGTTTTTGGGTTAATAGCAATTTGACCACTTGCAAATAATGTGTTCCCAGAGAGCACAGCTTGGCTGTATGGGCCAATTGGCGAAGGTGCGTTTTTAGAATTTATTATAGTTTTCATAATTTTCTTGATTTATCTCACTCCAGTGTCGTACCAAGTTCTTCTTCGTTGAAGTTTTAGGTCTTGGAGAAGTGAGGATTTTACGTTAATTTGAATGTTGTAACTTTTCATGTATCCAAATGGTATCCAATTAAAACTAGCTTCCCAGCAATGTAGGTTTCTCGTAAAATTGATAGTAGAATAACTAAATTGTTTTCGCGTAAAATCATAATTAGTTCCAAATTCTATTTTCCAATTCTTGGAAAGGCTTAAGTCACCGTTGATGCTTAAGGTTTGCGTGAGAACTATTGTGTCTGTGCCTTCAGAGATTAATCTGTTTCTGTCAATTTTATAATTAAATGCAATTGTCCATGGAACACTAAAATCTAAATAGGCATCTGGATTAATATTGATCATGTCCAAATCTGTTTCTGTTCCTTTTTTACTGGTGTAAGCTCCCTTATGTCCTTTTTTGCTTTTAAACCTTAGATTTACTGCGAGATTTAAATTTTTAATAGTACCTATTTTTCCGTTTATATTATATTGAAATTCATCTCGTTTTATCCCGTTTTTATAGTCGTAAGGATCGACATTCCCGCCAAAACGTAAGCTTAGGTTTTTGTAAAGAGTTGTTCTTCCAGAAATAGATATATTATCCATTTTTAAAGAATCTCTGTTAAAATCATAAGCTGAACTAAACGTTATATTTTCTAATATTTTGAATTTATTGAATGGAGTTTTACCTGTAGTGTCATTTAGGTTTTTTTGCTTCATTTCGATCGCGTTGATTAAGTTGAAGCCAATTCTATTTGAAGATCCACTAGAAGGTCTGCCAAATATTCCATTTTGATATGGAGAGTATTTGACCTCTTCAACTGAAGAAATCGTATCTATTTGGTAAGTATTCATATAATTGATATCTGGACGATAGGAGTAGTTTATATTTGGAGTAATGGTATGTCGGAATTTAGTTTCTTTCACTCCGGTTAGGAAATTTGCAAAACGGTAAAAAGCATAAACTTTTGATGTTAAACTTGCATTAAAGCTATGCCAATATGGTGCTGAAAATTTTTGAACTGTATCAGTTGTCTCCTGGATTAGCAATGGATTCCAGTTTTTCTCAATTTGGTCCATATAAAACAATGATGTCAATTGATAAGAAGGGTTAAATGTAACCGTTTTATTGAAGAACTTAAAAGAAGTTGAAGCATTAACATTATGCCGCATTCCATTACGCAAACTGTCAGGAAAGGTGCTTAAATTATTTAAACTTACATCAGTATCTTTGATTGAAAGCTCGTTTTTTAATGTTGTATTGTAATTCAATCCTATCTTGTTTAATTCCTTCTTGAATCCGCTTTCAATTGCTTTTTTTGAATTAATAAATTTAAAAGGATAAAACCGATTAATATTGTACGTTACCTCTGGTAATGTGAAGGTAATATTGTTCGTGCTGTTATTCTGGTTATGTCTTGCGTTAATAGATAAATTTGATGGAATTTTTCCTTTGCATAAATTTACTTTGCTTCCCCAGGTTATATTGGAGTTGAAATTATTAGACAGATAATCGTTTGCATTGACATTATTGAAGTCGTTCTGAAAATTGGTAGATGTACCTGCATTGATCGATGCACTGAATGTTTTTCCTGGTTTTGCCTTTGCGTCTTGACTATGATTCCAGCGAATAAAAAATTCGGAAGTTTTGGAAAAGTCCATAAATTCTGGGTCGCCTTGTCGAACTTCTCTAAAGCTCAGGTTAAAGTTGCCGTTGTATTTGTATTTGTTTTTGTAGGTAGTAATGTTTTTTATGCCCCAGCTTCCTTTAGAATATATGTCTCCGAGTATTTGAGTTGCTAGCTTATCATTTTTGAATTTATGATAATAACCACCTCCCAATAAGTAAAATCCAAGCGCAGATTCGCCATAAGTTGGTATTACGATTCCGTTCGCTCCTTTTGTTTTGTTTGGAAAATATCCAAATGGCAAACCAAGTGGGGTAGGGACATCTGCAATAAACAGATTAACGGGTCCTGAAATAATTTTATCATTTGGTTTTATTATTGCCTTTCTCAGTTTAAAATAATAATGAGGATGGTCTAAATCACAAGTTGTATATAAAGCAGTGTCAATATGGATATTCCCATTTCCTTGTCTTTTGACTTTAACACCATGGATATAACTTTCTCCTTCTTGCAGTTTAACTTGATAGGTGATACCTCTTTTTGACTCGAAATTAAACCGTAAACTATCTGCTTTGGTTTTGGTATCACCGTCTGTTAGTTCTGGTGTCCCAATCTTATTCCCAATAGAGTCAATGCACAATCTGGCGAAAACTTCTTTTGTTTCGAAATCAAATTCAATATAACATGCATCGAGTATTATTTCGCCGTAATCAATGTGCGCTTGACTATAAAGGCGTGCTTTTTGATTAGGTATGTCCATTACTATCGAATCATTTGCATTATAGGATAACGGAGATTCAAGTTCGCTCTCAAGATGAACAGCAGAATCGTTTTGAGATTGAGCAAAGGAATTGGTGGGGTTGATTGTTAACAATGCACCGATAATAATTAACTGCAGAGCATACAAAATTATAGGTAGTTTGAAGCTACATTTGAAATGTGTGTTTTGTGTTGTTTTCGATGCGTACAAAATCAGAATAATGTATAAAACGAACTTATTAAATAATTCTTGTGCGAAGAAACGTATTTTTTTGACGTTTTTTATCAGTATTGCTCTGCTGTTTTCAACTTCTGCATATTCACAAACAGGTTTAGGAATAAAAACGGTAGTTATTGATGCTGGGCACGGAGGAAAAGATCCCGGAGCTGTTGCTAAAACTAAATTGCAAGAAAAAGATGTGGTGTTGGACGTAAGCCTTCAATTAGGGGAATTAATAAGCGCAAGTTTTCCTAAGGTAAAGGTGGTTTACACGCGTTCAACTGATGTGTTTGTTGGTTTGAGCAAAAGAGCCAAAATAGCGAATGACTCTGGTGCTGATTTATTTATTTCAATTCATTCAAATGCTGCAGGCAATACAGCTGCCAAAGGCTTTGAGTCATTTGTGCTAGGACTGCACAAATCGGAAGCAGCTTTGGAGGTCGCAAAATGGGAAAATTCCTCTATTTTAATGGAGGAAGATCATGAACAAAAATATGAAAGTTTTGATCCAAATGATCCTGATGCATACATAGCACTTTCACTTCGACAAAATGCTTTTTTAGATCAAAGTCTAAAATTAGCACATCTTTTCCAGGAAAATTGCGTAGGAGATTTGAAAAGGCCTGATAGGGGTGTGAAACAAGCCGGCTTTTTGGTTTTATATAAAACAACTATGCCTTCAGTACTGGTTGAACTTGGTTTTTTGTCTAATGTAGAGGAGGAAAAGTTTTTAGCGAGCAAAAATGGTAGAAGTTCCATGGCAAAAGAGTTATTTGATGCATTTGCTACCTATAAAGAACAAAATGATAAGGTGGACGGAACGCTTAAATCGGATTTGGAAGATCAAGCGAAAGCATTAAATGCAAAGAAGAATGACAAAGTTGATTTTGCTGAAGGTAACCAAAGTATTGTATTTAGAGTTCAAGTAGCAACTTCTAAAATTAAACTTGAATTGAAACCATTTAATTTTAAAGGCATGAAAGATGTAGACAGAATTGAGAGTGGTAATAAATACAAATATATTGTTGGAAATTATAGTTCAATTGAAGATGCAAAAAGGAGGCAGATGGAAGTACGCAAGATTGGTTACGAATCTGCCTTTGTAATTGCTTTTGAAAACGGAAAAAGGTTAGATTTGCAAAAAGCAATTGAAAAAAGTAAAATGTAACTTTGCATTATGCCATATTCTCTACTATTTGAAAATAGTTATTGGAATATGAAAAATGGGTAATATGAAAATAAGAAAAGAGTTTATTGTTGGTGTTGTTGCTTCAATTGCAATTTCCGGATTAATTTTAGGGTTTTTCTTCCTAAAAGGAGAAATTTTATGGAACAAGACACAATCTTATTATGCCATTTTCCCTAAGGCAGATGGACTAACTACGAGCAGTAAGGTCTCTTTGAATGGAGTTAATGTTGGTTCAGTTTCCGAAGTTGGTATATATCCAATAAATCCAGCGGAAGTGCTCGTTAGGTTTGAAATTAAAGATACACTAGTTAGGATTCCATTAGGTTCTGTAGCAAAATTAGAAGCTGATTTGTTAGGCACAGGTTTCATAACATTGCACTATAAAGAGCAGGAATCCACTTTTCATGAAGCTGGAGACACCCTTTCTGTTGGTGTGCAGGAAAGTTTGCAAGGTGAAATTGATAAAAGAATTCAACCCTTAATGATAAAAATGAATCAATTGGTAGGAACTGCAGACACAGCGATAACTGTGATTCAATCTATTTTTAGTAATAATACAGATAATTTAAATGAGTCATTCGATGGGTTGCAAAGAACAATTGAAAATTTTGAAAGTATTTCAACTGAACTCGATTCTTTGATGATAACTATGTCAGCTAGCAGGTACAAAATCAGTTCAATACTTACTAACGTAAATTCGATAACCGGAAACCTTAAAGAAAGTAATGAGAAAATAACTTCTATCCTTGCTAATGTCAACGATATAACAGATTCAATTAAAGAAATGGAATTAATTGGTGTGGTGAATGATGCGAGAACTGCTTTGATTGGCGTGAACATATTGCTTGATGAAATTCAGAATGGTGATGGAACCTTAACCAAGTTGATGCAGGATTCTGTTTTATATGAGAATATGAATATCATGGTTGAGGAAGCCGGACGGTTGGTGGAAAATATTCAAGAACATCCAAATAGATATCTTCAGTTTGCGATATTTGGAGGCAAAGACAAAGGTTTCTTGAGCTCTAAGGATGAAAAAATAGTAAAGAAGTGGGTTAAAGACACGCTTCGAGATAGAATGGATTAATAAATTAGCATGGTAGCAAGTATTATTTTTATTGTATTAATTGTTGTTGGAACCGCATGGTTTGGGCGAAATGTAATGCGTATTCGAAAGAATATTTTATTGGGAAAAGATCTTAATCGTTCAGACAAAAAAGGTGAGCGATGGAAAACTATGATATTAGTTGCCTTAGGTCAAAAAAAGATGTTTCAACGTCCTATTCCTGCATTACTTCATTTTGCAATTTATGCAGCCTTTGTTATTACGCAAATAGAATTAATAGAGATTTTTGTTGATGGAGTTTCTGGTTCTCATCGAGTTTTTGCGAGTTCATTGGGAGGATTTTATACATTTCTTATAAGCTTTATAGAAATTCTATCTGTACTTGCTTTGGTAGCAACTTTCATCTTTTTAGCAAGAAGAAATTTGTTGAAGATTCCTCGGTTTCACATGAGTGAAATGACAGGTTGGCCAAAGTTAGATGGTAACATCATTCTTTATCTGGAGATTGTCTTAGTGCTCTTTATTCTTACTATGAATGGTGCTGATGAAGTATTAATGAATGTTGGAAAATCACATGCACTAGGTTTAACTGGCGATACTTATGGATTTGCTGTTTCTAGCATTATTGGCCCTAGTGTTTTTGGTGGAATGGATGTAGCTAGTTTGGAAATATTAGAAAGAATAGGGTGGTGGGGTCATATTATTATGGTATTTACCTTTTTGAATTACTTGCCTATTTCAAAGCATTTCCATGTGTTACTAGCGTTTCCAAACGTGTACTACTCGAATTTGAAAAATAAAGGACAGTTTTCAAATATGGACGCGGTTAAGAAAGAGGTTGAAATGATGTTTGACCCCAACGCGGATCCGTATGCAGCTCCTCCTGAGCCAGCGGGTGAGCCAGAAAGGTTTGGTGCAAAGGATGTTGCTGATCTTACATGGAAGAGTTTGATGGATGCCTACACTTGTACGGAATGTGGAAGATGTTCGTCTATGTGCCCTGCAAGCCAAACAGGCAAGAAGCTTTCTCCACGTAAAATAATAATGGATACTAGGGATCGATTAGAAGAGGTTGGCAAAAACATGCGAAAGCATGGTAAAGACCATATTGATGGTAAGTCATTATTGGGTGATTATATAACTGAGGAAGAACTATGGGCATGTACTTCTTGCAACGCCTGTGTGCAAGCTTGTCCCGTTAATATAGACCCATTGAGTATTATTATTGATTTAAGAAGATATTTGGTTATGGAAGAATCAAAAGTTCCTTCCGAATTGGCAACGATGCTTACAAATATTGAGAATAATGGGGCTCCATGGCAATTTTCTCCGATGGATAGGTTGAAGTGGGCTGATGAAGATTAAAATCGAATAAAATGAGTGAAAAGATTAAAGTACCTACAGTAGCAGAAATGATGGCAACGGGAGAGGTTCCTGACATTTTGTTTTGGGTTGGATGCGCCGGGAGTTTTGATGATCGGGCAAAAAAGATTACCAAAGCTGTTATAAAGATATTGCATGGCTGTAAAATAAAATTTGCGGTTTTAGGAACGGAAGAATCTTGTACTGGTGATCCTGCGAAGAGAGCAGGAAACGAGTTTGCTTTTATGATGTCTGCAATGCAAAATATTCAGGTGTTAAATGGTTATGAGATTAAAAAAATTGTAACTGCTTGCCCGCATTGTTTCAATACAATCAAGAACGAGTATCCAGAGTTAGGAGGTAAATATGAAGTGATTCATCATACTCAGCTTATAAATGGATTAATAAAGGAAGGTAAGCTTTCTGTGTCTGGTGGTGATTTTAAAGGCAAGAAAATTACTTTTCATGATCCGTGTTATTTAGGCAGAGCAAACGATGTTTATGTAGCACCAAGGGAGGTGCTGCAAAAACTAGATGCGGAATTAGTTGAAATGAAAAACTGCAAAGCCAAAGGTTTGTGCTGTGGAGCTGGAGGAGCTCAAATGTTTAAGGAGGCAGAGAAAGGAGATAAAGAAGTTAATATAAAGCGTACAGAAGATGTGTTGGAAACAAAGTCAAATATTGTTGCAACTGGCTGTCCATTTTGTAACACAATGATGACGGATGGAATTAAGCATTTCAATAAGGAAGAGAGTGTTGAAGTACTCGATGTTGCGGAAATGATTGCTAACGCTATGGACTTATAATATGAAAGTCGAATTATCATCTCAACCAGATAATGCTAAAGTTTGGGTGTATCAATCAAATTTAGAATTGACTGATAGTGATTTAGCTCAAATAAAAGAGATCGGGGATTTTTTTCTTGGGCAATGGGAGAGCCATAACCTGCCAGTTAATGGCTCTATAGATGTTTATGCTAATCGTTTTATCGTTATTTCTGCATTTAGTGATGAAGATGCCATGTGTGGTAAAGCCCAGGATTCTCAAATGAGATTGATTAAAGAGCTCGAGGGTTTGGTTGCAGGTAATTTAACTGACAGAATGTTAGTGTTTTATCAAGAAGAAAATAAATTGAAATCGTTTCATTTTTCTGAATTGGAACAGCTTTTGTCAGAAAATAAAATAACCAGCGAAACAATTGTTTATAATAGTTTGGTAGCAACCAAAAAGCAATTTAAAAATTCCTGGAAAGTACCTATAAAAAATACATGGTTAAACCAATTTTTGTAAAATTTGGATTTAGCTATTTTTTAAGAATGCCAGGTTCAGAATTTATCATTTCAATAAATCTTCTCTAGATAGGGGTCTATCCGCTATCTTCCATATAAAGCCTTCCAGTTTTTTATCCGCGCTTGATAAGCTTGAAATGGGGGTCATATTAGACGATGGGTCTGTAATGAATTTAATAGTTTGAATTTGACTACTATCTAATTTTATTTTAATATTGGTACAAATTGATCTGTTCATGTCTGTTAAAGGGTTTCCTTCATTTCCAAGGAAGTAAATTGTCTCTCCATTCCCTTTTACAAAAATTTGATCCAATTGATTCTCTTTGAAGGTGCCCCTTATAGTCTTGCCTTTTATTTGGTTGTAGTTGCTTGTGTCAACTTCAGAGACTATTAGCGCATCGTAATTAATAAACAGATTACTTATGTTTCCTCCGCTAGTTTTAATTGTTATTGTCTCACCTGTAAGCTGATTTTCATCAGACCAGATTATTGGATCGATAAATAAATGCATTAATGAATCTTGTTCATTGTATGCAATTGAGTCACATCTAGCCTGAAGATCTTTTTTAAATAATGCAACGTTATGAAAACCTCTAAAAGATTGTCCTTTAGTGGTAGAATCAATTTTAAAAGTTAAAGTATCTGCATGTAAGTATAAAGTGTCTAATTTTTCTATTTGCGTAAATATTGCATTACCTGTGACCAATGAAGAATCGTTTTTTTCATTATGTATAGCTATATCCCCATTTATGATTATGTTATTACTTGTATCTGTAATTTGTACATTTCCATAAGCTTTTCCCTCTCCAATATTTCGATCGTAATAAATACTATCTCCCTCTAGTTTTTGCTCTTTAGAAATGATGTATGTATTGCTCCAAAATGAAGAAATTTCATTTTGCGTATCGTACCATCCATGCTCACAATAAATAAGATTCTCATCAGAACGAATGAAAGTAGGTCCGTTAAAGTAAGATACTTCTGAAATGGTGTTATAGGTGAGCGTATCGGATTCTATTGTGTATTCAGGATTTAATAGTCGGACGCTATCTTTAAAAAAAAGGGATGCTGTATTACTATTGTAGGAACCAGTATGGCTAGAAAGTTTGTTGTTATTCTCGGTGCTAACTATTGTGCCTCCATAATAATAGGTAGCGATTCCAGAATTTAAATCGTAATTCAATATGTTTGTGGTCAGTTTTAAATCTTTCTCTTTGAAAAATATGTTTCCCCTTAGCTTAGCAAGTTTTTCATCACCTAAATAGAAGAGAGAATCTCCTGTTATTGAGATAGTGTCTCCTTGATTAACTTTTATGTTTCCATAAGCTTCTAATGAGTTTTTCTCTTGAAAAATAAGTGCACTATCGCAGTACATTAATGCCCCGTCGTGTTCAAAAATTACGTTTCCTTGCAATACTTGAGCGTCAGTTACTCTATCATCCCTATAAAGTCTATCTGCTTGTTTAATGATTACCTGTGTTTTATTGCTTTCATTTTGGGCTGAAAGATTACCAATGGTAAACAGAATTAATGTTATGTGAAGAATATATTTCAATGTAGTATAAAGACGAAAAACGCAGTAGTCTTCTCTTTAGTGTGCAAAGTTAAAACTTTTGGTGTATCCGATAAGAGCTTCAGAATGCAATAAAAAAAAGGAACCTGAAATTATTCAGATTCCTTTTTTTTAAAATTTGTATCTAAATTTAAGCCAATACTTTATCTCTTTGGATTGTTTGGCTTCTATCCGGTCCAACAGAAACAATAGAAATAGGTGTTTCTAATTCTGCTTCTAAATAGGCAATGTAGTCAACCAGTTCCTTGGGGAAATCAGATTCAGATGTGATTTTAGTTGTGTCAATGTTCCATCCTTTTTTTTCAATATAAAAGGGTTTAACATTATCGTTAATGTTGTAAGGGAAATAGTCTATTTTTTCGCCGTTATGAATATAATGTGTACAAACTTTAATAGATTCAAAAGAATCTAGTACGTCGCCTTTCATCATTGATAATTCAGTTACACCGTTTATCATAATCGCATATTTCAAAGCTGGAAGATCAATCCACCCACATCTTCTTTCTCTACCTGTTGTTGCGCCAAATTCAAATCCAAGCTTTCTAATTCTTTCTCCAGTTTCGTTGTCTTCTTCACTGGGAAATGGTCCGCTTCCAACTCGCGTGCAGTAAGCTTTAAAAATACCAACAATTCGATCAATTTTATTTGGGGCAATTCCTAAACCAGTGCATGTTCCTGCAGTTATGGTATTGGAAGAAGTAACAAAAGGATAGGTTCCGAAATCAATATCAAGTAGCGTGCCTTGTGCACCTTCAGCCAAGATATTTTTTCCATTCTTAATAGCATTGTTCAAATAATGCTCACTATCAATAGCGGTTAATTCTTTTATTGTTTCTATTCCTTGGTGGAATTCAACTTCCATGTCATCAAGGTTATAGTCCATGTCATAAAAATTCAACATGTTTTTATGCTTTTTAACAAGGCTTAAATATTTTTCTTGAAAATCTGCTTCAAAGATATCTCCTATTCTTAATCCGTTACGACCAGTTTTGTCCATGTAGGTTGGTCCAATTCCTTTCAAAGTTGATCCGATTTTGGCCTTTCCTTTAGCCATTTCAGATGCTTTGTCAAGTAATTTATGTGATGGAAGAATCAAGTGCGCTTTTTTGGAAATAAGCATTTGTTCTTTAACATTTACTCCCATTTTTAATAGCTTGTCAATCTCTATTTTTAAAATAACTGGATCAATAACAACACCATTCCCAACAACGTTTTTTACCCCCTTGTGGAATATGCCAGATGGAATGGTGTGCAATACGTGTTTAATTCCTTCAAATTCAAGCGTATGTCCTGCATTTGGGCCACCTTGAAAGCGAGCAATTATATCATATTCCGGAGTGAGGACATCTACTATTTTTCCTTTTCCTTCGTCTCCCCATTGAAGACCTAAAAGTACATCTACCGCCATTTAAATTTTATTATAATGAGTTAGTTAAAGTTTCATTTGCTTGCCCAATACTATCTTTAATGGTAAACACAGTATTGAGTTTAGAAATAAGTAATAAATTTTTTATTTTTTCAGGAACATTTATAATTACAGCATCTCCTCCCATATTCCTTGCCTTTGTGAGCAGTTGAATAAAGCAATTCAAACCGTTACTGTTAATGTAATCTATGTGTTCTAAGTCTAAAACAATCTTATTAATTTTCTCAGAAATAGTATTATCCACTTCTTTTAATAACCTGCTGGTTTGCTCGTTGTCAAGAATTCTCCCACTTAATTTTAAATGCACAATTGCGTTTTCCTCTGTTATAGTAAATGAGAACTTATCCATATCAATTTGATTATTTACGTTTACCATAAAAGTAAAGAGAGTGGTTTTCAATTTCAATTTCAAAAACGTCTTCTAGTGTTTGTTTAATTTGTTGAATCCTTGGATCGCAAAACTCAATTACTTCTCCATTTTCTAAGACGATGTGGTCATGTTGTTTGAACTCGTAAGCTTTTTCGAATTGGGAAATGTTTTTTCCAAATTGATGTTTCCTCACCAAGCTGCAGTTTAGAAGAAGCTCCATTGTGTTATAAAGTGTAGCTCGGCTAACTCTATAGTTTTTGTTTTTCATGTTGACATAAAGCGCTTCTATATCAAAATGGCCAGAAAAGTCATAAATTTCAGTTAGTATCGCAAATCGTTCGGGAGTTTTCCTGTGGCCTTTTTCCTCCAAGTAATCACAAAAAATTGCTTCTACTTTTTCTTGAATAGTTGACTTTACTTGCGCTTCTTTCATTTATGAAAAAATTGATTTTTAATCAATAGGGTAAAGGTAAGCTATCGAGTAGGATGTACCGTGTTTTTTATTTTAAAAGATATTAAGAAAATAAGGGGTTTTACACATTTCTCTTTCGAATTATGGGTATTGTAAGATTTCTTTGCTGAATAAGTGTGGAAATCTTACAGTACCATGGCAGAAATTACTTTAGAGATAATTTTCGCAATACCTTTATTGTCAACATTTCAAGAGTGATTTGAAAAACAGAAGATTATTCTTCTGTTGCATCAACTCTTTCAATAGTATTTACCCCTTCGATATTTTTAAGAGTTTGCATTAATTCTGTTAAATGATTGATGTCACTAATGTATAGCATTACTTTGCCCTCGAATATGCCATCGTTTGAATTAAAACTAACCGCTTTCATGTTCACGCCTTTCTCACTGGATATGATGGAAGTGATTTGATTTACAAGCCCAATGTCGTCAATGCCTGTAAATCGAATGCCAGTTAAAAAATCTGCTAATTCTTTACTTTTCCATCTAGCATTAATTACGCGATAAGCATAATTTGCTCGCATTTGTTTGGCATTAGGACAGTTATTACGGTGTATCTTAATTCCATCGCTTATGGTTACGAAGCCGAAGACATTGTCTCCAGGAATTGGATTGCAACAAGGGGAAAGAGTATAGTCCATTTGTCCAATGTTTTCTCCAATTATTAATTCCTCTTTTTTTCCTGCTACCTTTTTGTATAGCGCTTCGAAGGACTCCTTTATTGTTTTTGTGATAGAGCCATGTTTAAGATTTCCACCCTTGATTACTAGGGGTTTAATCTTCTTTAAGTCTAGTTTTCCCAAAGCAATTTGAACGTACATTTCTGTGTGTTCAACCAGTTCATAAAGTTTTAATAATTCTTTAATGTTTGGTTCTGTAAAATGTACTTTTAAACTGTTCAGTTTTCGCGTTAGAATCTCCTTGCCATCATTCGCAATTTTTTTCCTTTCGTCTTTTAAAGAAGATTTAATTTTTGCTTTCGCTTTTGATGTAACTACATAGTTCAACCAATCTTCCTTAGGTGTTTGGTTTTTAGAAGTTATTATTTCAATTTGATCTCCACTCTTAAGTTTGTGGCTAAGTGGAACTAATTTATGATTAACTTTAGCACCAATACATTTAGAGCCTACTTCCGTATGTATTTCAAAAGCAAAATCAAGGGCTGTTGCATTTAGTGGGAGTGTTTTTAAATCTCCGTTAGGCGTAAAAAGAAAAATCTCTTTCGTATACAAATTTAACTTGAAATCATCTACAAAATCTAAAGCATCGCTATCTTTATTTTCGATAAGATCACGAACTTGGCTTATCCATTTATCAAATCCGCTTGTTTTGTCGTTTTCTTCTTTGTACTTCCAATGCGCAGCGAAACCTTTTTCCGCAACTTCGTCCATGCGTTTGGTTCGAATTTGAACTTCTACCCATTTTCCAGTTGGACTCATTACAGTAGTGTGCAAAGATTCGTAGCCATTTTGTTTTGGATGTGATATCCAATCTCTTAGTCTTTCAGGGTTTGGTTTGTAATTATCTGTTACTATCGAATATGCTTTCCAACATTCAGATTTTTCATTTTCGGCTTCAGCATCAATAATTATTCTGATAGCGAAAACGTCAAATATCTCTTCAAATTCGACTTCCTTTTTATGAATTTTATTCCAAATAGAATGAATAGATTTTGGACGACCTTTAATTGTATAATTTAACCCTTGAGCGTTTAATTCCTTTTTGATAGGACCACAAAATTTTTGAATGAACCGCTCACGGATTTCCTTTGTTTTCTCTAATTTAGCTTCAATCTCATTGTATTCTTCTGGATGAGTATGTTTCAAAGCAAGATCATCTAGACCAGATTTAATACCGTTTAATCCAAGCCTGTGGGCTAGCGGCGCATAAATAAAAGAAGTCTCGGAAGCAATTTTCAGTCTTTTATCCTCACGCATCGATCCAAGGGTCTGCATATTATGTAACCGATCTGCAAGCTTTATTAAAATAACTCTTAAATCTTCAGGAATGGTAAGAAGCATCTTTCTGAAGTTCTCTGCTTGAGCAGATTTACTCAAATCAAATGCTTCAGAAAGCTTTGTTAAACCGTCAATTATTTTTCGGCACTTTAAACCGAACATTGATTCAATATCATCTAAAGTAATGTCGGTATCTTCAACTGTGTCATGCAATAAAGCACAAGCAATAGAGGTTGCTCCTAAGCCTAATTGCTCTCCACAAATTCTTGCTACGGCTATCGGATGAAAGATGTAAGGCTCTCCTGACTTTCGTCGCATTTCTTTATGTGCTTCAACCGCAACATCGAATGCCTTACGAATAAATTGTGTATCTTTTTTTGTGCGTTCAACTTTCATTGAACGCAGTAAACCTCTATATGCGTTTAGAATTTCTTTCTTCTCTTTTTCTTCATCAATTTGCATATAGGTTTGGTTTAGATTTATTTTGCTGGTAAAACTTTAGTTGAAACTTCTCCAAAACCAACACGAATACCATCTTTTTCAGAGTACCCTCTCATAATAACCGTGTCATTGTCATGGATGAATTTTCTTTCTGAACCATCCGGCATTAGAAACGGTTTAGTTCCTTTCCAGGATGTTTCTAACATAGAACCATACATTCCTTCCTCAGGACCACTAATCGTTCCTGAACCGTAACAATCTCCATTGTTGATGTCACAGCCATTAACCGTGTGATGCGCCAATTGTTGGTTCATGTTCCAGTACATGTACTTGTAATTAGATTTACCAACAGACACTTCTTCTCCACCTTCTGGCTGAATTAAAACTTCTAGGTTTATGTCTATGTGCTTGTCACCCTCATATTCTAGGTAGGGCAATACTTTTGGTTCTTGAATAGGACCAGAAGTTCTAAATGGTTCTAAAGCATCTAAGGTAACAATCCATGGCGACAATGAAGAAGCAAAGTTTTTACCTAAAAAAGGTCCTAAGGGCACATATTCCCATCCTTGAATATCTCTAGCACTCCAATCATTAAACAATGCCATACCGAAAATATAATCATCTGCTTCCTCGGTAGATATTGATTCCCCAAGTGAGTTTGCATCAAAAGTAATAAAGGCGGTTTCTAGTTCGAAATCCAGTAAATTACTATTGCCAAATACAGGAACTTCTGCCGTAGGTGGTTTCTTTTGTCCTTTTGGTCTATGTATAGGGGTTTCTGAAACAATAATAGAACTTGATCTACCATGATATCCAACCGGAATGTGTTTCCAGTTTGGTAACAAAGCATTGTTCGGGTCTCTAAAAAGGCAGCCAACGTTGTATGCATGTTGCTCTGAAGAGTAAAAATCGGTATAATCACCTATTTTTACCGGAAGATACATCTTGGCATCTGATTGGTTGAATAAGATTTGGTTCAGCTCTTCCTCATTCTGCTGTAACTCTTGATTAGTTTCATCCAGTAAATCAGAAATTCTATTTCTCAGTTGACGAACAGCCATTTTTCCATGCTGCATCATTTTATTTAGAAAATTGTAATCAAAGTCTGCTAATTCAAAAGGGGTGTCGTTCAAGTATCCTAATTCAAACAGGTTTTTTAAATCAAGTATTTTTTCTCCAATAGCAACACCAACTCTTGGCGAATCTGTTAAAACAGAAAAAACACCAAAAGGAAGGTTTTGGATGGTGAAATCACTATTTAGGGGTACGTTTACCCATGACTTCAAATTTGGATTATTGGCTTTTATCATTTTTTAGTAGTATTAAAATTTAAATATTGGAAGAGGACTCATTAAATTATTTACTTCTTTTTTAACTTCCTCAATTATGACCTCGTTTTCAAAGTTTTCAATTACTCTGTCAATTAGTGCAACAATTATTTCTATTTCTTTTGTGCTAATGCCTCTTGTAGTAATAGCCGGAGTTCCTACTCTAATCCCACTTGTTACAAATGGAGATTCCGTATCAAATGGAACCATGTTTTTATTAACCGTAATATCAGCCTTCACTAAAGCATTTTCAGCATCTTTTCCTGTAATGTTCTTTGATCTTAAATCAATTAACATGGAGTGATTGTCTGTTCCTCCAGAAATAACTTTATAACCCCTTTTCACAAAGGCATCAGCCATAGTTTGCGCATTTAAAATTACTTGCTTACCATAAGCTTTAAAATTATCTGAAAGTGCTTCTCCAAAAGCAATTGCTTTTGCCGCAATAACATGTTCTAGAGGTCCGCCTTGTGAACCTGGGAAAACAGCCGAGTCTAACAACCCTGACATCTTTCTTAAGTTTCCATTTTTCCATTTTATTCCAAATGGGTTTTCGAAATCTTTTCCCATCATAATAACCCCTCCTCTAGGTCCTCTCAATGTTTTGTGAGTAGTAGTGGTTACGATATGGCAATGCGGAATTGGGTCGTTTAATATTTTTGCAGCAATTAATCCAGCAGGATGCGAAATATCTGCTAATAATAAAGCACCCACTTTATCTGCTATTTCTCTGAAGCGCTTGTAGTTCCAATCTCTAGAATATGCGGATGCACCGCATATAATTAACTTGGGTTGCTCTTCAATAGCTTTCGCTTCTATTTTGTCATAATCAAGAATACCTGTCTCTTTTTCTACACCATAAAATGAAGGAATGTATAGTTTTCCAGAAAAGTTTACGGATGATCCGTGCGTTAAATGCCCTCCATGCGATAAATCGAAACCTAAGATTTTATCACCCGGATTTAAGCAAGCTAACATAACAGCAGCATTCGCTTGTGATCCTGAGTGAGGCTGAACATTTACCCAAGCGGCTCCAAACAGTTCTTTTAATCTGTCGATTGCTAGCTGTTCTACCTTGTCGACAACTTCACACCCACCATAATAGCGTTTGTTGGGGAGTCCCTCGGCATATTTATTTGTAAGAATAGATCCTTGTGCTTCTCTAACATTTTCGCTTACAAAATTTTCAGAAGCAATCAATTCGATTCCATTGATTTGTCTTTTTTTTTCTTCTTCAATTAAATCGAAGATTTGCGTGTCTCTTTGCATTGTGCATTAATTTGGGTACAAATTTAATTATTTGTTACGAAATCATGGCTCGCTTCAAACTTTTCTTTTCCTTTTGAAAGCCTCGTAATTTTTCTTTTTAGAAAAGCAGGATCCTAATTGTTTATTTGCTGATTTTCTGAACGAATTATTAATTTTCGTCATTAAAATTTAAGTGCAATTTAAATGCTAACACTAGGAGCAAAGCAGGTAATGAAGATTGGAGAAAATGCATCAAACCTAAAGAGATTAAATAAGTGTTTTCCTGCCAATTGTACTCAGAAGAAATAAACCGTAACCCATAGATAATTAAGGCTGAAAAAAAGATGGTACCATAGAGAACTAAAGCATATTTTATTATTCTTTTCTTGTTGTAAAGTATAAAAGGGATAAGGATACTAAACAATAAGAAGTAAAAAGTAAAAGCCAATGTAAAAAGCCATTTCAGATTTATTAATTCGGATATGGATTTTCCTTCAAGTAACTTTTCCATCCACGAGTCAGTATAGTTTTCTACCATTGCGGCTCCTTCGGCATTAAATAGGCTTAAATAATGAATTTGATATTGTATGTTTTTGAAAACATAATCTCGAATGAAGTCAGAATAAAATAAAAAGGATACCAACAAAATAAGTGCAAATATTTTTAGTGTTTTATTCATTTCAAATATATCGTCATAGTTAGTTCGTTTAGGGTTTCATTTTCGAAATGACGTTAAGTCTTTTAGATTTTATCCTTTGTTTTTACTATTCCTGATAATTTCTGAACCCACCAATACCAGAGAAGAAAAATAAGTCCATAAATAATTACTTGAAAAGTGATGTTATGGTTAAAGTCCAAAGCTTTTGGGTTTTCAGCAGAGATAATGGTAAGTACGGCTATGCGAGCAGCATTTGCAGTGTGAATGATAAATATTCCTAGTGGAATAAACCAAAGTTTCTTTTTCCATGAACCAGGAAATGCAAGTATGAATAATGTGAATAGTCCAAATAATTTAACCCCGTTGCAAGGTTCTCCAATCCAAACACCATGATTGTGGTAACCTCCTGTTACAGATGTGATTACTAATCCAGAAGATGCATCTAAAGTTGGCGCATAACCACATATGCTTACAAACATATTTGCATATTCAGCTAAGCGAATCGAAATGCTTGTTTGAATATTGAAATGATTGAAGTCAGATGAAAAAAGTTGATTTAGCTTATATATGTTATGGTAAAGGCTAAACCATAATATGGCAAGACCCGAGAAAATAACAATAAATTTAATAAATGGATTTTCGAAATATTTTTTCACTTCAAAATAATTTTGAGAGAACTCATTTCTTTTTTAATGCACTGTACACCTTCTTTCCTCCAAAAGCTGCGCCTATTGCAACTAAAAAACTAAGACCTCCATCAACAGGAACGCAAGGAGGTGGCCAACAAGGAGGTTCTCCACCGCCAGGTCCACCGGGAGGGTCTCCTCCTCCAGGTTGTCCTAGCGCAACGAAAACCAACAATATAAGCGATAGTGTTAAGAGTATTTTTATGTAATTCCGTATCATTAGAGTACAAATATAATTATTGATAGCAAAGAAACTCATTTTTTTTATGTTTTGAAAGAGATTTAATCTGCCAATATGGGGTACTCATTAATCATTCGAAAAAAGCTGGATCCATACTCTTTTTAAATATTGTGGAGATAAAAAACAATACTTTCATTAGTATAAATGACGAATTATATAGTTTTACCTAGAAAAGCAATGTTATATTTGTAGTTGAATAAGAAATCAACATAAAATAATTGAGAGACTCATTACGAAATATAAAGGAAGAGAAACTGATAAGTTTAGATGACTTGAAGTGGATAGGGAGTGCAATTGCAAAAGGTTGGTACTTATTTATTTTGATGCCGATTATTTTTGGTGCTATTGGGTTTTTCTATTCGTATCGGATTACACCAGAATATTCTGCTAAGATTCAAATCCTTTTGAAATCGAACGACGTTTATGATTACCAATCCTCTATACAGAAAAGTGTAGGATACGCTCAGTCTTATGCTGATATTAGAACCCAACAAAGGATTTTAAGCTCCTATGATTTAATTGAAAGAACACTCGCTAAGTTAGATTTCGATGTTTCGTATTATATCGTAGGTCGCGTTAATACAAAAGAGTTTTTTGAGAATATGCCTTTTCATGTGGATATGGAGGTAATTAACAATGGGATCTACGAGATTCCCATTGAAATTAAAATAATTGATGAAGAAACTTTTGAATTGGAGTTTATGCTAAAGGAGTCGAAGTTTATTCGACAGCATAAATTTAATGAAACTGTAATCACAAACGAGTATATTATTAAGGTTGAAAGTAGTGATCAGATAAATAAGGCTTCAGTAGTTAACTTGTCTCAAATTAATTACCGAATTAAAGCACATGCTAAAAATTATTGGGTAAGTAGAATTATGTCAGGAATGACAATAAATAATATAGAGTATACAAGTATTTTGGACATTGTTTTAACAGATGAAGTGCCACAGCGAGCAAAAATGTTTTTGGATACATTAGCTATGGAGTATATTGATTATACTTTGACAAGTGAGTTTACAGTGAACCATAATACCCTAGAATATATTAACAAACAATTGAATGAAGTTGTTGATGTATTGGATTCTATCGAATTGGAGGTAGATAGCGTTCGAGAGGATAAAGGGATTTTAGATTTGTCGAAAGAATCTTCAGCGTATTTTTCTGAAATGGTAACTGCTGAATCTACTCTTAAGGGGTTGCAAATTGACCTACAATCGATGGATAATTTAAAGAATTATATTATAAACACTAAGGAAGATAATCTTTTACCTCCTTCCTTTTATGTTTTAAAAAACGACGTTTATTTAGCTAAAGCGTTGAGTGAATTTTATGAAGGACAGTTGACAAAAATTAATTTGAAATACGATGTGACAGAAGGGCATATGGGGTTGGCTAAATTGAATGAAAAAATGAATCTCCAAAGAAAGGATATTTTAATATATATTGAAAATACAAGTATAGCCATACAAGAAAAGATTAAAGAAGTGAAAATTCAATTGGATTATTATGAAGGTTTGGTGAAGAAAATTCCAAAATCTCAAAGCGATATGTTATCCATTACGCGAAGAATGCAAGTAAACGAGAAACTGTATATGTATTTATTGGAGAAAAGAGCGAATACATATATTGCAAAATCGGGTATTGTGCCGCAAACAAAGGTGATTGAAAAGGCCCGTGTTGCAGGCTTGGTTAGTAAGAATAAAGATTCCGTTTTAATGATGTTTGTGATTATTGGATTTGTGCTTGCAGGTGTTTTTGCTTTATTGAAATACCTATTGTACCACACTTTTGAAAACTCAAAAGAATTGGCAGCTAATACAACGATTCCTTTGTTGGGGAGCCTTCCTTTTGTGGGAGACGAAGAATTGAAATCGGGTGTGCTCCAATCGTCCAAGTCTAATATTATTGAGGCTTTAAGAGGTGTGCGAACCTCATTAAGCTACATGAATTTAGAAAGAGAATCAAAAGTATTTCTTGTTACATCTATTCATCCAGGAGAAGGGAAAACGTTTACCTCTAAGAACTTGGCTTCTATTTATGCACGATCGGGAAAGAAAGTTATTTTAATTGATTTTGATTTGCATAAACCGAAAGTGCATAAGGTATTAAACTTGGATAACTCTAATGGGAGTTCTGTTTACTTATCGGGTAATACAGAAGTAGAAAATATTATTCAAAAAGGTATCGAAGAAAATTTAGATGTAATTTCAAGTGGTCCAGTTCCGCCCAATGCATCTGAATTGATGTTGTCAAACCGTGTTGAAGAAATGTTTACTTATTTCAAGAACCATTATGATTATATATTTGTTGATACTCCCCCGGTTGGTTATATTAGCGACGGTATTGTTTTATTCAAACATGTAGATGCTTCTGTGTTTGTAATGAATACAAAAATGGCCAATCGAAAAGGGTTGAAGTACTTGGAAGAGATCGTCGAAAAAAGTCAATTAACCAATAAAGGTATCGTATTAAATTGTGTTCGTTTGAAGCGCTGGAAATACTATTATGGGAAGTATGGATATGGATATGGATATGGATATGGTTATGGGTATGGGTATGGAACGGAAGGTAAGTAGATGAAGGAAAAGTGGGATATTGAAATATTATCAAAAAACTCTTTATTTGATTTAAAACTTAAAGAAGTAATTAAATATTGGGATCTATGTATCCTTTTCGTTCGAAGAGACTTTGTTGCTCAATTTAAACAAACGATATTGGGTCCAATTTGGTTTGTTATTCAACCAATTTTACAAGCGGTTACAATGTATTTGGTGTTTCACCTAATGGGTGGCATGTCGACCGATAATCTACCACCAATGCTGTTTTATTTGTCCGGAAATATTTTATGGTTGTATTTTTCAGATTGTTTAAATGCAAATGCGAATACATTTATAAATAATGCGAATTTATTTGGTAAAGTATATTTTCCCAGGTTAATAGTGCCTATTTCTGTTGTGATATCTAATTTTTTAAAGTTTGGAATACGCTTGTTGCTGTTTATATCGGTTTTTATTTATTACATGGTAAATGGAACAGATATATTTATATCTCCGTTGATTTGGGTTGTGGTTCCATTGGTGATATTGATGGCTGGATATGGTTTGAGCTTAGGGGTTTTGTTCTCTTCTTTAACAACTAAATATAGGGATTTGAAGTTTTTATTAGGGTTCGGAGTTCAATTACTAATGTATGGAAGTTCGGTAGTTTTGCCATTCTCCATGGTTCCGGAAAAGTATCAATTCTATTTAAAATTAAATCCTTTTGTTAATATTATAGAGGCTTTTAAATATATAACTATGGGGAAAGGTGAATTCAGCAGTGTTTGGTTGTTGTATAGCTTTGGTTTACTAATAATAATAACATTTTTTGCTTTGATTCTATTTAACAAGACCGAGAAGAATTTCATAGATACAGTATAAAAATGGGAGAGGTTGTCTTAAAAATAGAAAATTTATCAAAACAATACCGACTGGGGGAATTAGGTGCTGGCACATTGGGGGAGGATTTAAAAAGATGGTGGTTTAAAGTGAAGGGAAAAGGCGATCCTTTTATCGCCATTGGAGAAGTTAATGATAGAGAAACGGAAGGAGGGAAATACGTAAATGCACTAAGTAATATTAATATAGAAATAAACAAAGGAGAGGTTGTTGGAATAATAGGTAAAAATGGAGCTGGAAAATCGACTTTGTTAAAATTACTTTCTCGGGTTACTGGATCCACAACGGGAAGTATAAAAGTTAAAGGTAGAATTGCAGCATTGCTTGAAGTGGGGACGGGGTTTCATCCTGAATTGACAGGAAGAGATAACATTTTTTTAAATGGAGCTATATTAGGAATGACTAAAAAAGAAATTAATTCTAAATTAGACGAAATAATTGACTTTTCGGGAGTGGCAAAATATGTTGATACACCCGTAAAAAGATATTCTTCGGGAATGAAGGTTCGATTGGGGTTTGCTGTTGCAGCGCATCTAGAGCCAGAAATATTAATTGTAGATGAAGTGTTGGCTGTGGGAGATGCAGAATTCCAAAAGAAATGTATTGGTAAAATGCAAGATGTGGCTGGCGAAGGAAGGACTGTGTTGTTTGTTAGTCATAATATGAACTCTGTATCAAGACTTTGTTCAAGAGGAATAGTTTTAGACAATGGTAAAATGCGTTTTGATGGAGAAATTAGTGCAGCCGTTGAGAATTACTTAAGTCTAGGTGGAGGGGAGTTGAAGTCTTCTTATATTCCTGAACCTCAAAGTGATGTTGAGATAGAGTTAATTGAGGCTTTTTTGAAAAATGAAGAAGGCAGTTTATTACCTGAAGTTGCCAATGTTTTGTCAAATTTTGTTGTAGAATATAAGCTACGATTTAAGGCGTTTATTCTGTTGCCGCACCTAACAATCACGATAAGAAATTATAAAGAAGAGGTAGTTTTCTTTTCGGACCGTATGGATGATTTAAATTCACCTGAAATGCAAGCTCCTGGGGATTACTTAGTGAAAGTTAATTTTCCACAACCTTTGCTAAAACCTGGTAGGTATGATGTTTCCTTCGGTATTGTTAATAAAGATAATTACAAAACTAACCACTTCAGATCAGTTTTGTCATTTGAGTTGGTCGACATAAATAGCACTAGGGAGAATAGAGCAGGGTATATTTTTAAGCCATTAGAATGGAGGGTTACGAAGTCTTAGCTATCAAACTGAAAGTATAATTTGATTAAAGAATTTTAATCTTCCAAAAAAAAAGATTGGTAAGGTTAACAGCTATTTAATATTTATGTTTATTAAAAAGGTCTTAAAAAAGATATTCCATTTTTCTTTATTTATATTGTTTAATAAAATAAAGAGAATTACACAAAGGGAAAAGGTTGTTAGTCCGCTCCCTGAAAACATTTTAGTCAAAGGGTGGAGTGAGAAATATAATTTAATATTAATTCATAACCCTAAAGCAGCTGGTACTTCGTTGATGAATATCCTTGAAATCCCCATGTTTTTTAATCATCAATATCCTCTGAGGAAATATACAATAGATTATTGGGAAAGTAATCGATTTTTGCTTGTAGTGAGGCATCCATTAGATAGGTTGGTTAGTGCATACTTTTATCATACAGGAGACAAGTATTTTGGAGGTTATCTAAAATTATTCCCGAACTTAAAGAGTTTATCTTTTTATGAGTATTTTAAAAGTTTTGCTGGAGTTGAACATACTATAACTCCCCAATATAATTATGCCTATCGACCAGGGTCTGAAAAGAAAATTGATTTTCTTCTTAAATTTGAGAGTCTTGAAGAAGATTTGAAAAATCAACTTGGAATCGAATCCAAACTACCGAAGAAAAACCAAACTATTCGTGTGAAGAAACCAATATTATCTTCAAAAGAATTAAATATAATCCTTGCCTACTATAATATAGATTTTGAAATGTTTGGATATCCGCTTGACGATTTTCATCTTTACATTGAAGTAAGAGATGAGTAACTCTTTTACCAATTGAAATATCTTAATAAAAAATGAAAGTAATAGCTGAAAGTGCATATAACCATCAAGGAAATTTCAAGTATTTATTGAAATTAGCTAAAGCGAGCAAGCAAGCCAATGCAGATTACTTTGCAGTTCAGATGATGAATGTAGATGAATTTTGTACAAAGGAATACTCTAAGTACCAGTTATATAAGGATACTGAGTTTTCTGAAAATCAATGGGTAGAATTATTTGATTATTGTAAGAGTAATGATATGGAAGTTCTTCCATGCACCCTCGAGAAATCATCTTTTGATCTAGCTTATAATTATGGGTATAGGCTAGTCAAAATCCATGGAACTGATTTAACAAATAAGCCTTTTTTAAATTATATAAAAAGCAAAGGTGACTGTAAAATAATTTTAGAAACCCAATGTAGCACTGATTTTGAAGTTAAGTTAGCATTGGAAGATTTTCATGATATAATAGAATGCTTATTTCACGGATTCAGTAATTACCCAACTGAGCCGAATGAGCATAATCTACTAGCATTGAAATATATGCAGGAAAGATATAATATAAGTGTTGGTTTTGCTGACCACAGTTTAGATACTCAAATTATACCATGTATGGCAATGGCAATGGGGTGTGATTTTATTGAAAAGCACATTACAATAAACAGAAATGACAGGCAGTTTGATTACCAGGTTTCACTTGAGCCATTTGAGTTCTCCGTTTTAGTTAACACGATTAAGCATTATCATCAAGTAATGGGTGATAAAATTAAACATCCATTAAAATCTGAAAAAGGTTTTAGAGATATCATTTTTAAGAAATATTTAGGCAATGGAATTTTTAAAAGAGATAATGAAGGAAAAACATTTATTGGAAGTGAAATAAATTCATTTTGCAAGACAAGTATTTCTGCTGCAATAATTGCAAGATTAAAGTCTAAACGGTTAAAGTATAAGGTTTTAATGCCTTTTGGAGAGTCTGAGTTAATAGTATCTTTATATCATAGGTTAAAAGAAAATTGTGCTGCTATTGGGCATATAGAGTTGGCTACAAGTTATCTATTTGAAGATAAGCCTTTAGCTGATTTATTCGAGTCAAAGGACTTGCCTTATTATGTTGGTCACCCTGAAAGTGTAATTGATAGGCTAATTGAAGTTGCCTATAAAAATAAATCTGCTGGCGTGTTTAGGGTTACTGGTGATAATCCTTTTACCGACCCATTCCTGATGGATAAAATGGTTGATATTTTCACTAAAACTGATGCAGATTATGTTCGAGTTAATAATGTACCATTTGGAATAAGTGCAGAATTATTCAGGACGAGCTATTTATGGGATTTGTATTTAAAAATGGATAACCCTTTTGTAAGCGAGTATTTGTCTTGGTTTGTATTGAATGATGATTCATGTAAAAAAGCATGTATTGATTTCGAATGTGATAAATCTTTCGCAAAATATGTAAATTTAAGTATCGATTATCCTAAAGACTATGAGTATAGTGCTAACCTGTTAAACGAAATAAATATTGTACCATTTAAAAATATTGTTTTAAACGATGTGATATCGCATTTGACAGATGCACATGTTGTGGATGTAACAAAGCAAATTAAATTACCCGATGGAGTAAATATTCTTTACAGCGATTATATGAAGTTAATAGATGAAACAGACTATATTTATAAAGAAAAATACCAAATTTAAAAAATGACATACATCATAGGAGAGATTGGGCAAAACCATAATGGATCGGTTGATATTGCAAAATTAATTATTGACTTTGCTGCACTGCCTGTTAAGGAAGAATTGTTTGGGTTGGATTTATTGCCTATGAATGCGGTAAAATTGACTAAAAGAGACTTGGGTGAAGAATTATCTGATTATCAAATGAATAAGGCGTATGAAATACCTAATTCATTTGGAAAAACTTATGGAGAGCATAGAGCTTTTTTAGAGTTGAATGATGAAGAGCATTTTGAATGTTATGCATATGCTAAATCATATGGCTTGGATTTTGTTGAAACGCTTTGTGCAATTGGGTGTTTGTCTTTGCTGAAAAAGTTTACTCCAGATTATTTGAAGGTTGCAAGTCGTGATTTAACAAATTTACCATTGCTGATGGCATTAGCGGAGACCAAAATACCTATTATACTGTCAACAGGTATGGCTGGTAAAAAAGAACTAGATAATGCCCTAGAGTTAATTACAAAAGAACATAATTCTATCTCAATATTACATTGCGTATCACAATACCCAACTAGACCTAACAATACTAATTTAAATACCATAAAATATTTAAAAAAAAATTATAGTCAATACAGAATTGGTTATTCAGATCACACCATCGGGATTGCAACACCTGTTGCGGCAGTGGCAATGGGAGCTGAAATCATTGAAAAACATATTACTTTAGATAGGCGTATGAAGGGGACTGATCAGGCAGGTTCTCTTGGGACAGATGGAATAAATAGGATGGTCCGAGATATAAGAGCTTTAGAGATGTCTTTTGGAAAAGATGATATATTTATTGACCCAAGCGTTCAAGTTGCAAAAGAAAAGTTAGAGAGGTCTATTGCAACCAACAGAATAATTAAGAAAGGAGAGGTGATTTCTGAAAAAGATTTACACCTTTTGTCACCAGGTGATGGATTTAAATGGAGTGAAATTGATGAAGTAATAGGTAAAGCTACTTTGGTTGAAATTGGTAAAAATGAAATTATCTATAAAAATAGGATATCTTAAATTTTGAAACTATTAACAGGAGAAAATATAGCTAATGAAATTAAATATTGGTTTTCTAAATCAATTTATGAAGGAGAAATTACTGAATTTACTGATTTTGAAATTTATGAGAGGTCAATTCAAATATTCAAAAATGATTATTTAAGATACTATCCTTCCGATATAGAAATGTCAATGCTGAAAATTAAACAAAGATTGGAGTTGGTTGGAATATTATTATACCGAATATCTCGTGAGTTTTATTTAAGTGAGAATTCAAAATGTGATTATTATTCCTTGTTAGGTCGATTTTTGTCTGGATTTGAAATTTATTATTCAGCTGAAATAGGAAATGGATTAAGAATAAATCATGGAATAGCTACGGTTATTGGAGCAAGGGTGAAAGTTGGCGATAATTGCCTTATTCATCAAAACATTACTTTAGGAGAGAAAAACGATGGTAGACCAACTATAGGTGACAACGTAATAATTTATTCAGGCGCGAAAATTTTAGGAGATATAAAAATAGGCAATAGATCGATCATAGGAGCAAATGCAGTTTGTCTAAAAAACGCACCACATGATTCTGTTCTAATCGGGATACCTTCAAAAAACATAAATAAATGAATTTACCAAAATTGATAATTACGGACATAGATGGTGTATGGACGGATGGAGGGATGTATTACGACCAAACAGGTAATGAATGGAAAAAATTCAATACCTCTGATAGTTGGGGAGTGGCGATGTGTAAGGCATTTAATATACAGGTAGTGATTATGTCTGGAGAGGAAACAGAAATTGTACGACGAAGGGCTGAAAAGTTGAAAATAGAAGACTGCTTTTTAGGTGTGAAGCATAAATTAAAAGACGCAGCTGAATTTATTGATTCCATTGGGGTCTCATTTGCTGATGTAGCTTTTATTGGAGATGATTTAAATGATTATAAATTATTTCAGGCGGTAGGATATAAAGCATGTCCTAACAATGCTCCTGATTATATTAAAGAGACTGTCGATTTTGTTTGCAGAAAAAATGGAGGTGAGGGTGCCTTTAGAGAATTTGTTGAGCATGTTTTATTAAAAAAGTTCTCAATGAAAGAAATTATTGAGCGAGTAATTTAATTTTCATGACTAGGAGTGAGTATTTAAATGAATTAGATTTTTTAGAAAAGAAATTTGCTAATGAATCATTTGTATTTGATAAAGTTGACTGGTGGGTTCTGATTAAGATTCAAATCGCTGCCCGACTTCATTCACGGTTAACGTTAAAAAATGATAATTCAAAAAATGAAAGCATAGAGGAGAAAGTAAAAACTTCAAAAGTCACATTAAAAGACAAGGTCAAGTTTTTTTCAATTAAAAATAAATTTAAATCCAGTAATAAAAGGATTGCAGTGTTTACGTATAGTTCAAATACCACGACTTTAGATTCAAAAGGCAACAAAATAAATCAATATACGGAGCCGTTTTTAAAATATTTCAAGAATTTAAATTTGCCGAATGATGTATTAGACTTGAGTTCAATACATTCAGGTATTGAGAATTATTATTTCATCAAAATATTTTATCAACAGAAAGTTGCTATCAGTTTTAATAAAGATTTTTCGTTTCAAAAAAAGCTACGAAAATTAGATGCCTATTTTGAAGAAAAAAAAATATTTAACTTTTCAATATATAATTTATTAAAGAAAACAATTGTTGATAATCAAAGTACCTATTTGACATATCATTTATTTTTTAAAAATAGTAATTATAAGGTTATATTATTTTACTGTTATTATGACAATGTTATTAGCGCAATTAATAGAGCGGCAAAAGAGAATGGTGTCCGAACCATAGAATATCAACATAGTTTATTGTCTAATTATCACTATGCTTACGCTAGGTGGACAAACAGGATAATAAATTGCGAAAATTTTTTCCCTTCAATTATTTGGGTTTGGCGAGATGAATTTAAAACATTGATAGAGTCAAATTTTCAAATGTTTGAGACCATGAAGGCAATTAACGGAGGAAATGTGTTTAATTCAAATTTCAAGTTAAATTCAAAAGTTAACTTCCAAAGTGAAAATGATACTGACAGAATAAATGTTCTTATAACATTACAGGGAGTGGGTCTGCCAGAGTTTATTAAAAATTTCATAGTGAATGAAAGTATAGCTTTTTGGTACATAAGGTTTCATCCAAGATACCCTATGGATAAACCTGAAGTCTTGGATATGATTAATCGTAACAAAAGTAATATTGATATAATAGTTGCTAATGAAACCCCTTTACAGGAGTTATTTCAATTTGTAGATTATCATATTACATCATATTCTGGTTGTGCTCTTGAAGCCGAATATTTTAATGTGAAAAATTTAATTTTTGGAGAAGATGGATATTATTCTTATAAATCTAAAATAGATAATGGAGTGTATGAATTTATAGATAGTGAAGAGGATCTTATGTCAGTTTTTGATGAAAAAAAGTGTTTAAAAGTTGTAACATATACAAATGTTGAGAACCTTACTGAAGTTACAGTTAAAAAATTATTTGATTTAAGTTAATGATTTTGTTATGCAAAAAATTAAAATGAAAATATATAATACATTAAAATCGTTGCTTAAGAAAATTGAGATTGAAAACTATGTTTCGAATAATTCGAAATGCATGATTCATAAATCAGTTAAGCAAGAAGGTGTTGTCCTTAATGGTTCAATAGAAATAGGTAAGGAATCGAACCTACGTAAATCCAAATTATCTGGAGTTGTAAAGGTGGGAGAAAATGTAAAGGTTTACGATAGTTTAATTAACGGAGAAATAACTATTGAAGACTATTCGAAAATAATTGGTGAAGTAGAACTTCACGGAAATATCGAAATAGGAAAAAACACAACAATCAACGGGCCAAATACGGATATTATAGCTTCTGTAAACAAAGTTAAAATTGGTAATTTTTGCTCGATAGCTAGAAACGTAACTTTCCAAGAACATAATCATGATTTTACTAAGCTTACGACTTACATGGTGAGAACCAACTTGGAAGGCAAACCTTTTACAGAGGACTTGGTTTCAAAAGGAAGTATAGAGCTAGGTCATGATATCTGGATAGGAACCCAATGTGTTGTGCTTTCAGGAGCTAAGATTGGAACGGGAGCAGTGATTGCTGCTAATAGTGTAGTAAAGGGAGTGATACCGCCTTATGCTATAGCTGCAGGATCTCCAGCTAAAGTTATTAAATATCGATTTGAAGAAAATATAATCTCTGAGTTATTGCAATCTAAATGGTGGGATAAAACACATGAAGAGATTATTGATTTGTTTAATAGCTTTAAAGGGTAATTAAAATACAGTAAATGATCTCCATAATAATCCCCGTTAAAAACAGAAATCAAGAGTTGAAAAGAGCAATTGATTCAGTGCTAAAACAAACTGTTCAGGATAGCTTGGAGATAATTGTTGTAGATGACAAATCTGAAATGGATATTAATTCGATAGTGGGTAATTATAATGACCCAAGACTTGTTTATGTTTTAAACGATAAAGATATCAGCAATGCAAATGTCTGTAGAAATTTAGGTTTTAATCTAGCCAAAGGAGATTATATAGCTATGTTGGATTCAGATGATGAATGGCTACCAAACCATTTAGAACAAAAAATTAAATTTATAGTAAAAAACAATTGTGATGGTGTTTTTGGGAGCTATTATATTGATGATACAGTTGATAAGAAAGATGTAATTAGTCGTTCCTTTAAGAAAGGAGAAGTAATGATAAACTATCTATTATCAGATGGCAAGGCCGCTACACCAACGCAAGTTTATAAAGCAGATGCTGCAAAGTCGATTATGTGGGACGAGGCGTTATTGCGTCACCAAGATTTTGATTTTAGTGTACGATTTGCAGAAAAATATTCATTTTTACCCAGTAATGAAGTAACGTGTATAGTCCATTGGGGAAAAGGAGAGAAGCGTTTGGAAGATTTAGATTCTCAAATTCGATTTATTAAAAAGCATAAAGAGAAAATACTGCCGAGATTATATAATGATTACCACTCTAAGATTTATCTGAGCTTACGAAAAAGAAAAGACGTTGGAGGTGAGTTTATTGATTATTTTAAAAAGCAAAGTTCTTCTTATATTCATGATATGACTTTGAATGAGTTTTTAGCTTTGTATAAAGAGGAGAAAGGCAAAATTGGCAGGTCCTTTTTAAGGTTTAAATATTTAGTGAAAACCTTATTCAATTAATATTAGTGTAGTTTGAAAAACAAAAATCTCATATTATTTACTCATGGCTTTCCATATGGTAAAGGTGAACAGTTTTTGGAAACTGAAATTAATATTTTGTCATTATCTTTTGATTACATTTTAATATACCCAACATCACTTGAAGGAGAAAAAAGAGATGTTCCGAAAAATGTTGAAGTGAAATATTTTGAGAGAGGGAGTAAATTCTCTGTTAAATGGTTGATAATCAGAAAATGGAAAATCATTTTTAAAGTGTTCATTTTGGAATTTTTTCATACTACTAGAAAAAGGTTTTATAAAAAGAAGAAGTCCTATTATTTGGATAGTTTATTAGGCAAAATTAATGATGCTGAAAAACTTGAAAAAGAGTTATGTCAATATGATTTTAAAAGTAGCTTGGTTTATTCATATTGGTTTGGGCCATGGGGCGACTTGTTAGCAATTATTAATTCTTTTGGAAGAGGGAGAATGCACTTTGTGACTCGAATTCATGGTCATGATTATGATATTGATAGAAGAATGGAGGGTTTTATCCCTTTTAGGAAATTCTGTATGAATCATACAGGAGATGTTGTTTCTGTTTCAAGTTATGGTAAAAATAGGATAAATAGCGAGTTTCCAAAATTTAAAAATATTTTTGTTTCAAGATTAGGTGTGAGGGACTTAGGAGATAATCCTTATAAAAAGAATGACGTATTTCACATTGTTTCATGTTCATCACTTATTCCTTTAAAAAGGGTACATCTATTAATTGAAATAATAAACAAACTATCAATTAACAAAATAAAGTGGACGCATTTTGGGGATGGCCCCTTAATGAAAGATATTCTAGAGAGAAGCAATAAGCTTTCTAGTAATATAATAGTGGACTTAAAAGGGTTTGTGTCAAATAATGAAATAATTGATTTTTATAAAATGAATTCAATTGATTTGTTTGTTAATGTCAGCGAACATGAAGGGGTTCCGGTGTCTATTATGGAGGCAATTAGTTTTGGGATACCCAGTGTTGGATGCGAAATAGGCGGTGTTCCAGAGATAGTAACCAAGGAGTCAGGAATTCTATTAGAAAAGGATTTTGAAATAGAGAAAGCTGCAAAGTTATTTGAAGCCTTTAGTAATATGTCAAAAGTTGAATCAGTCAATTTCAGAAAGAGAACAAAGCTATTTTGGAAAAAGTATTATAATGCTGAAGAAAATTATGTCGAATTTTCTAAAAATTTTCTAAAGAGTTGATGAAAAGAGTTGCTCTATACCTTTCTGGTGTTTATGACATTTCTGGTGGCGGCGGTGCCGAACGATTTTTTGCAGATTTATTTTCAATCTATCAAAATCACCAAAACAGAAAATTTGAGTTATTTTTCTTTTGTGATGAATCCACTTTCAATGCATTGCAGAAGGTAGGTAAGCTGCAAGAAATTAAAAATGTTGTTTTACTAAAAAACATTTCCAATCGTTTTAAAAAGAAGTTTGAAAATATTGATTTTAAAGTAAAACTAAAGAAGTATAAAATTGATATTGTGCATTGTGCAAACTATGGGCGGCAGGATTTTGACAGGTTATATGGTTTGGAAAATAAAAAGATACTGAAGGTTTTGAATATTGTGGACTGCCAGGTTCCTTATGTCTTAAACAATGAAAAAGATTCAAGATATTCTGTTTACAAAGAGAGGTATATTGAACAACCTCAAAAAATACAGTTTGACGGCGTTTTTTCTTGGTACGAAAAGTTTATCCAGTTTTTTAGGCAAGAGAATCATTATGCATGGAAACCATTGATGCATAATATTCATTCTCGGTTTACGGATACAAGCAGGTTTAAACCGTCATTGAATAAAGTGAATGTAATTGTATTTGCGAGTAGAATGCATTTCCAAAAACGTCCAGATTGGTTCATCAAAGCAATTTCGATACTAAAAAAAGAGAAATTAAAAGAATTGACTAATTGGAAATTCTATTTTTTAGGTGATGGCGATTTGTCAAAAGAAATGGAAGAACTAATTATCGCTGAAGGACTTGAAAACCTTGTGATAAGAAAATATTCGGGAGATTTGTCTACCATTTATCCATCTACTTCTTGTTATGTGTCGACACAAGACTTTGAAAATTTCCCATCTTTAAGTATGATGGAAGCAATGGCTTGCGGTAATGCTGTAATTTCAAGGAATGTAGGTCAAACTAGTTTAATGGTTAAAGACGAACAAAATGGTCTTTTATTAAAAGAAGATACTCCTGAAGGGTTGGCTGAAATGCTTAAAAAGTACATTAAGTCATCTGATGAGCAACATTTGTCAATGCAAAAGGAAAGTATTCGAATTGTAGAAGAAGTTCACACGTCTACCTCGTTTATCGCACAGATTGAAGATTTTTGGATTAATTTGTCCTTATGAAAACGGAGTTAAACGCTTTTTAAGCTAAACCTTAATTTCAAATTTGGCTTGGTTTTATGGCGTTGAGTAGAAGGTATGCTGAGTTAAATATTTATTTTTGTTAGGATTCTAGCAGAATCTTTCTAATTAGATTCTGTTCAATTTAATGTATAATTTCAAATTAGAGCAGTATGAATCGATGCTTTTTCTTTATGGATCATTTGGGCGCAAGGTTTGTGCAGGATGAAATAATTAAAGTAGCTGCTAGTTTCAAAGAGGTTGTTATAATAACGGAAGATTCCCATGGTTATGATTTCCCCGGAAACGTAAGAACATTTGTGTTACCCAACGTCCCCAAGCAAAACAAAATAACAGTTTTACTAAGGTCTTTTTGGGTAATTCATTTTATATTGATTTCAGACTTGTTTTCTAAGGGCACCTCGTTTTCTTACCTCAAACAATATTTAATTAGGCAAAGCTATTTAATAAAATACCTAAGTCTTAGTAGTGTTTTAAAATCGAATTTCCGTTTTGATAAAACGGATGTGTTGTATGCATTTTTCACTTACAATAATGCCGTTTTACCCGTGTTGCTAGTAAAGAAATTCAACTGTAAGTTTATCACTTGCACACATGGGAGAGACTTGTACGAAGAATTAGAACCCGTTACAAGGAAATTGGCTTTTAGGGATTATATTTTTTCCAATGCCAGCACTATTTTAAGTGTATCCCAAAAAGGGAAAGAATATTTACAGGATATATTTCCCAAATACAATGGTAAAATGCTAACTTACTATTTAGGTACTAAAAAAATAGATAATCAGCGTAATTCACAAGTTGAGAATGATAAATTGGTGATAGTTAGCTGTGCCAATATTATGACAAGTAACATAAAGCGAGTTGAATTGATTCCCTCTCTTCTCATCGAACTGGAAAAACACACAGACAGAAACATAGAATGGGTGCATTTTGGAAATTATGATTTTCAATTAAATAAAATACTTAAAATAGAACTTGAAGATAAAGCGTTGAAAGAAAGTAATCAAATAACTATAACCTTTAAGGGGCCTACAGAAAATCGAAAAATTCTATCCTACTATGCTTCTAATCCAGTTTCTTTCTTTTTAAGCGTTAGCAGCTCTGAAGGATTACCCTTTTCAATGATGGAAGCAAGTTCCTATGGAATACCAATTGTTTGTACAGATGTAGGGGGATGTAAAGAGATTACAAATAAAGACTTATTATTGCCTGCAACTTTCACCGAGATTGATTTTATCAAGGTTTACAAGCGGTTTATTCAAGATGAAAATAAATACAGAGATGAAGCATTTAATTTTTGGGAAAATGGATTTAGTTTTGAAATCTCATTGGAGAAATTTAAAAGATTAGTCCAATGATAATGTTTCTTAAAATTTGTAAACCATAAATACTTTAACTAAGATATGTCAAACACTTTTATTTTTGTTATTCCTTTAACTCCTGAGAGTAATTTAACCCCCTTACGAAAGGAATTACAACAATTGTGTTTTAAGAATTTGTTGAGTCAAACTTATTCTAACTGGAAAGCTCTTTTGATAGGCGCAGTTGCACCAAAAGGAACAGAGGACAATCGATTTATCCATATCTCCGAAGAAGGTTATAAAGAATTAAAATTACAGCATGCAGTAAAATATATTAAAGAAACAAATTTGAAAAGTGATTACATCATACGATTAGATGATGATGATTTGATAAACCCAAGTATTTTGAAACATTACGCAACCTCACAAGCAGATGTGATTGTTGATTTATATCAATGGTTTATAGAGTGGGAATCCAAAAGAATCTCAAAGGATTTTAAACCTTGGTTTGCGAACACTGTGTTGCATAAAAGTGAGCACGCACTGGCCGAATTTGGTGAGATAGCAAGAGAAGGAGTTTCTCAGATAAATAACTATGTTTCTTTAATAGCAACAAA
>Ga0315315_10000169_pt1 | contig 49574 bp, 66 predicted proteins | sample M140m3416metaG_FD_203699 | JGI IMG/M metagenome (GOLD analysis project Ga0315315, IMG submission 203699) | Ammonia-oxidizing marine archaeal communities from Monterey Bay, California, United States - M1 40m 3416 | ecosystem: Environmental > Aquatic > Marine > Intertidal zone | place: USA...
TGGAGTTGGAGGAACGATTACGAATAATGTTTAAAGATATACAGAAACCTTTTAATGAACATTGCCCCGCAGAAAGAAAAAACTTTTTAAGTTATTCATACGTTTTATATAAATTTTGTGAGCTTCTTAGTGAGGATTCTTATTTACAATATTTTCCATTGTTGAAATCAAAAGATAAACTTCATCAACAAGATGTTATTTGGAAAAAGATATGTTTTTCACTTAAGTGGGAGTACATACCTACGAATTAATATAAAAATGACCAACTCTACAAACGCACACATCGGCTCCTTTGGTTCGGTCGCTGGGACTGAAGACGAAAATGACACAGCGGATTCAAAATAAAATACCCGCGTTATATATCTTACATGACATGTTTAAAAAAATGTACAGACATTCCGATTTTATAGGTGCGCAAATTTCACCCCCAAATATTATAACGGTAATCACAAAATATGGAGTTGAAACCTACACGAGCAATACAGAAGTATTTAGATCAGAAGCAACACTCGATAAAACAGCAAAGGAACTTAAAGGTACGACACGAGGGAAAGACAAGATAGCTCGACTCTTCATTGAGCCGACGGTTGTACGCAAAGGTCGTTTTACGATCACGTTATATGACCCATGATCCTATAGCTCAGTTGGTTAGAGCGTGGTGCTTATACTAAGTATACACAGTGAAATTGTATTCACATGAGGCACGCCAAGGTCGCGGGTTCGAGCCCCGTTGGGATCATTTTTACATACACGATCATGTATGTAAAAATGATTTAGTATAGTATGAGATACAGGTCCGTGTCGAGAGATTTTTTCAAGACACGATGGAATATTAAGGGCTTGGTAGAAGATCATCACGTTATTCCTAAACAATTTAGAGCACACCCAACTATCGAAAAATATAAATACGATATGAATTGTAGTACTAACATAATTCTATTACCCACAAAACACGGAAAACATGTCATGAATTTACGTGAAAATAGGTTGGTACATGATGGAAATCACTATAGATATAATCTCTTTGTAGAACAAATTTTAAATGTAATACAGACAGAAAAGGATTTAAAAGACTTTGTAATTTATTTAAAAAAATCATGTAGATTTAATCCAGAAAACATTCCTTGGTGACAATTTTTTTAATTTCTACTTTTGTATTTAGTGTAGGTGGAAAATTAATTAAATACGCTGTATCTAAACCTGTCAAATTCATATAATTATGAGCCTGCATTTCTGTAGATTCATTTAAATTTTTTATAGTTTTAAATTCTAAAATTGTAGAACGATTAATAACTATATCTGCGCGTAAATTTCCTATGACATGCCCTTTGAATACTATAGGTATGATTCTTTCGGATTCATAATGAATCCCTTTCTCACGTAAAATGACTTCCATCGCGTTATGATATACACGTTCACTGTACCCTGGACCCAATGTCGTGTATATTTCGTTGGCTAAATCGTGTACATTTACCTCCATGTTAAATGATGAAATTTAGTCTTTAAGGTTATATCTCATCATCGCATCTTCGAGTTCATCTACTTCGTACCAAGCTAAATGACATTCTTTAGAGTTTTTATTATTTTCACAAATCTCGAGTGCTTCCTTGATAGCTTCATTATATCTCAAACGTAGCCTGTCATTCTTTACTCTTGATTTTTGTTTCGGGATGTCCACTATAGTTTTTTTACCATAAAGATTATTTAAAACATTCGCACGCGTTTTAGCAAGCCTTTGACTATAGGAATCATTCGAAGATTGAGCTACACAAATCATCTAGTATAGGAAAGTATTTTTAAATATCAATATATAATACAATGACTTCTTACAATATCCCAGAGTGTACTTATAAATATCGTGTATCTTCCCTTGCGAAAGTTGTCGATGGTGACACAATTGACGTGAATATTGATCTGGGCTTCGATGTCTCTACCCAACAGAGAGTCCGACTCTTAGGAATCGACACTCCCGAATCTCGTACGTCTGATAAGGAAGAGAAGGTATTTGGCCTTCTCTCCAAGAAGAAGCTCAAAGAATGGTGCCTCAAGGCCGTCGCGTCTGAAAAGGATGACATCGAAATAGAACTTCGCTGCCCAGAGGCTGACTCTAGGGGTAAATTTGGACGTGTATTGGCCGAAGTATGGGTATGTGAAGATGGTGCATGGACTAACGTGAATAAATGGTTAGTTGATGAGGGATACGCAGTTCCGTACGCCGCTCAAAATAAAAATGAAGTGAAGGAATTACACTTGAAAAATCGAGAAAAAATCATAGCTCGAGGGGAAATATCTACTTAAAAAATTAGGAGTAATATACCTTATAATGTCTTCCGTAGGTATCGTCGGCCTCGGCCCAGTTGGTAAAAATCTTAGTATTAATATTGAAAAAAATCGGGATGTTCACGTTTTTAATAGAACACATCCCAAAATGTATGAACTTGTAAATGAAACTGCGAACGTCTATGGTCATGGAACTATATTGGATATGGTTGATTCTATGAAACGTCCTCGAACGATCATGACTGCTCTACCCCATGGAAACATAACGGATAATTCTTTAAACGATCTCGTGACGATACTATCACCCGGAGATACTATCATAGACTTAGCTAACGAACATTATAAAGTATCCAGAAATAGAAATGCTCGTTGTAGCCGCCGAGATATAAATTATCTAGGCGTAGGAATTTCGGGTGGTGCTCGTAATGGTCCAGCCTTGATGGTTGGTGGTGACTGGGACGTATTTTTAGAACATCACGATTTTTTTAATTCGTTCGCTAAGAATGTAGCTTATATGGGAGAAGATCCCGGTTTGGGACATTTTACTAAGATGGTTCATAATGGTATAGAATATGGGATGCTTCAAGGTATAGCGGATATTTTTGCGTATTGTGGACAAGATTCTAAAGTCATGGAAATTGTTATGAAGGAAGCTTCCGAAAGTGATATTTCCGGTTTTCTCATAAACTCTGCCCGTGATGTCACTAAGATATATGATGTATCTAAGATTGTAGATGTAGCTGAAATGAACGATACGGGATCTTGGTGTTCTATTTTTGGATTGACACATGATATTTCCACACCAGTTATTAACGCAGCTCTCAATGCTAGAATTACGAGTAAACATTCAAGATTTTACAAAACCATCAATAATAAGGATTTGATGAAAGACGTTAATACAGCTGTAAATGCTTTAAGATTTGTGTTTGCGTCATCTATCATGGAAGGATATAGTCTTATGGAACATACCAACGTGCCAAAGGAAACTATTCGTAACGCATGGTCGTCTGGTACAATCATAGATTGTCCCATGATAGAGGGGAAGTTTTATAAAATTTTAGATGATACGTCTATGGATGCTCGTGTTTTTACTATTCAATGTGCATCTTCCAGAATCCCGTGTCCATCCATCCAAGCCGCGTTGACACAATACGATTTTACACGTCAAAAGCGTACATCCATGAATTTTCTAATGGCTCAAAGAAATTATTTTGGTCAGCATACCCTGCTCGAAATTTAATCATTTTTTCAAAGATGGTGCTTTTACAGCTATACGCTTAACACCTTTACCACCTTTACGCACTTTATATCCTTTGGGAGGACTCGCCTTTTTTTTATTATTATTGTTTTTTCGTGGGGTAGTTATGATACCACCATTCGTAAATAGTGGGTCATTTTCTAAACACTTTCGATTATTACATATAAAACCCGGTGTCGCAAAACCACCTTCGGATTGTCTGAGATAATATCTTTCTATTCGGTCCATTTATAATTACCGATATTTTTAATTGTGAACCAACTTAAAAATATTGATTAAAAATATATCAAATGATAGCTATCGCAAACTTTATTCTTTTTCCTATAGCGTCCATCAAAAGAAAACTAACTAAAACGAAAGCTGTTGTAGATGACGCACCACCCCCCGTTATAGTGGATAAAAATTGCAATTACGGAGATTATTGTGTCAAGGCTACGGTTGATATGTATGGACCCGATGGGGCTATACTACAAACATTTATGGGGTACAGTCCTAGCATGAATATTTGTAATAAAACGCGCAACGCGTGTGAACGTCTAAAGAGTAAGACTAGTATGTGTGGAGATCCTAGGATGACAATTAATGGTGGAGAATGTGAGGAAGTTATATTTACAAAGACGAGGTATGGAATGATTAGACAGATTTAATTAACCCATCTTTTTTTTCGCAAGCTCGTGAGCCCGTTTCATAAAAGCTTTGTCGCGGCCGATTTTAGGGTCCGCAGCAATCAGTCGTAGTAAAGATGCTGTCGGTAATCGTGGACTATTTCCCGTGGGTTTTGGGGTCTTCTTTAATTTTTTCTTGGCATTTTGAATCTGCTTAGCTGTTGGCATTTTATTATACCTTAGGAAAATATTTGAACTTAATCGTCTTCTTGATTGACATTTATGGGTGGTGCATCGAGTATATCTAATTCAAATTTATTTTCAACGTCTGTTTCTATGATACGAACTACGCGACATTCTCTCGTTTTTAAATTGGTCTGTGTCGGTGTTATAATAGCGTATGGGCGACATAAAAGTGCGTATTGCATATTATACTACAGGATATTTATGAACCCACACATTACATATCCATTTTTCGCCTTTAGTAACGGGTTCACCTCCATGAAGAGCCAATTTTGTTTCCATGTTCCAAATATTCAAAGTATTAAAATGTAATAAATCTCCTTTCGTTAATTTATATTTTTTATTTAAATTAGGGAAATTCGTTTCTCCATCGTCATAATCATCATTTAAACATAATATAAAAGTGTACACTCTTGGATTATTTTTACCATTTTTCAAGACGTCTTGGTGAGCTTTGTAAAAACCACCTGGTGTATATTTAACAACTTGTAAACTTTCACAACTATTTACATTTTTATCTACCATATCTACACACCTCTGCATAATAGAGTCTACGACTGGACTTTCTCTATATCGAATCCAAGCTGTATCACTTTTTCTGATAGATGCATCTACATCATTGTTTACGTTCACGCTAGAAGGTTTTAATCTTGGTGTGGCTATTTTAATTATCTCATCACATTCTTCTTTATTTATAAAATTCCTTATGACGACTGGATTTTTATATGTAGGTAGTAGGAATAATAAAAGTATAACTACCAAAATAAATGACAAAATGAATTTTGTCATTTATTAAAAGACAACATTATATTGTACGGAATTTTAGATATGTATCTTTTACGTATTTTATCCATGGTTTCATTCGCATACGTTGTTATCTTAGTTATTTCGTAAATGATATCATCCACATTTTCTGGGTATATCATGTACCGACGAAGTAAATCTCCGATGGTATCTATAACCATTCGGTATATGTCTTGAATATCAGTTATTTTATCGTTAAACTTATCTCGTCTTTGTAATTCTCTTTTGAATTCGTGTTCAGTCATTTCATTTAAGATGTATCTCATTCGAACGTATAAGTTATTATCGTATATGTACCCATATCTTATCATTAATTCACGATCCAATTTATTAATTTCTAAAGAAGTTTCCAATAATTCTCTAGGAGCTTTAGATCGTTTAAGTTCGTTATAATTCGGTCTCCCCCCACATGGAATATCACCATGTTCTCTTGATTTATTTTTAAAATATGCTACGTAGTGTGGGTTATGTATTCTACCCGTCTCTATACATCCAGTTCTCCAGTCAAACGCTGTATGACATTGTGTACACCACATCTGCGCACACCCGTCTATTTTATGAATCATCGTATTACATTTTGGGCATGGTTTTGTATCCCGTTTTATTAATTTAATAGTTTTCACGGTATTTTTATCACAGACGTGTCCAGGTGTTAAAGTTTCGTGGCAATTTTCACAAAATTGCATTTTACACACACCACACATATAATCATCGGATAAAAACCCCCTACACTCTTCAGATAAACATTTCTGAATGTATATTCTTGGTGTGGTGTTTAATGAAACTTCGGACGAATAATATTGAACGGAATCTATCAAGTGTAACAATTCTTGTCTTATGATGAGTGTTAAATTTATTCTAACGTTTTGTTGAATCTGTACACTTTTCTTGACATTTTCTAATAAAAATAATAAATATATGTACGTTTTTCTTAGGCTACGTATTTTCAGTTCTCTCTCTACATAAGGTTGTGTTTCTGGTAAACGTGCTTGTTCTCTTTCGAATAAGACGTCCTCGCGACGTTTTCTTAACGTCGTATTTCTAAACTTTTTAGTACAGAACGAATCTACGAATTCCCTGTTATGTTCGTGTTTACAATTCATACAATGCGGATCCTTCGAGGTGGATATGATATAGGTTTGTGCACACGTTTTACATACATCATACGCACAGAAAGGGCATGAAACTTTAAGTCGACTGGTTTTATTAAAATTCTCAGTACAAGTTTGACATGTATCCATTAATTATAGTATACGGTAATTTCTTTAAGTTTGGGTCTGTCAAGTTTTTTTTATCATGTATATAGTAAATGAATAGTAATCAAGGTCCTATGATAATCGCACTTGTTTGCCTCGTAGTCGGGGGAATTTTGATCCTCGGCTGGCAACAGGGGTGGTTCAGTGGTGAGGATGAAGGTGGATCCAATGCCCCAGGCCCCGGTCCTTCCGGTCCTTCCGGTCCTTCCGCCCCCTCTTTCTCCTTCGAACCCAGAATGGTAAAGCAGCCAGTTTTTAACGAAGATGGCACGCCGAAATTGGATGAAGAGGGTCTTCCAGTCACTGAGGATGTGATGATGCGGCCCAAGAAGGGCGCTGATGGTAAGCCTATACCGATTTTAGATGAAGAAGACGTACATAAAAAGGACGACGATGGTAATCTACTCTATGAGATGGAATTGGTAGTAGAAGAAGAAGGCCCTTCTGACAATAATGACCCTCCCGAGGAGACTTATGTTCCTTGGCCTCTCGAGTCTAAGACCATGACTTCTTCTTGCCGGTCCGTTTAAATTAAACCTAAGTAGTTATAACACATTTATATAATAATCAAAAAAAATGAACATCGACGAAGATTGTTCCGTGATTACCGACATGCCTCTCAGCGACGAGGTTGTCGATTTCATCGAAAAAGGTCTTCAACGTGATTTGACGGATAAGGATGTTATCGAGTGGTGCGATGATAATCTTGACGATCTTGCGGGTATATATGAAAGGTACAGGGGGTTGAACGTATCATATAGGATGGCGGAGATGACTATGTTTTTTGTTCAGTCCGTTTACGGACGAGATGACGATATGGATGTTATTAGTGCATTTGTAGATTGTAATTAAGTACGAGGACGCATTCTTTTAGCGGCTTTTACGGATATACCCAGTTCTTTCGCGCGTTCCCTATTTTTAGCTACCTTATTTTTCGAACCTTCTTTTTGAAGCATCTTTTTCGCGGATTCTGCCGCACCCTCGGCGGCTTTCCTTTTCTCTACATTTCGTTTAAGTTTTTCTTGCATAGTAAAAGCTTTCGCGGCGCCACGAACATTTCCTACCGCTTTACTTTTCTTGAATTTTTCCACCGATTTTCTGACATTTTCTATTAAAATATCCGAATTTTGGATTTCGAGTCGAAGACTATTAGAATATTGCATATTTTTAATAGCATCTCTCAATTTTATACGTTCATCCAACTCTTTTACGAGTGGACGAATGTTTTGCATACCACGACCACGTTTCAAGAATTTTTCACGTGCACGACCACCAAACCCAGCGACTCCCGTAGTAATTAATTGTCGTGTCTTGATTAGAACATTTTTATCTACATTTCTTTCTTCTTTATCACGAGTTAAATTTTTTATACCACCCGAAACGTTAAATAATTTAGATGCGTTCATGGCGGCTTTATTATTGCTGCTGGAGTTTATAGGTTTGTTTCTTTTACGAATAAATGCGTCTCTTTTGGTTATCATTACTAGATTGGATTTGAGTTCTTTGAACGTTTTTCTACCCGTATCAAAAGTTTTCAGATATTCTTCAGATTTTTTAGGATCAGTCTTGGTAGTCTTTAATAACTTAACGAGAGATATTCTATTTTTCTCTCCTTGTTTTTTAGCTACTCTATTTAAGTTTTCAATCGCCTTGCTAGGATCGAAATTTTTTTTATTATTCGGTGTGGGAAGAGCTAAAGGATTTGTAGTGGTTTTGAAAGTCTGGAATAATGGATTATTACTCTTTTTCTTAAAAGGTTCGTTGTTATTACTATTATTATTGTAAATTTTACTTTTATTGAATTTTATATTGGGTATAGAGTTCAATTTACCAGTTTTATTTTTCTTACCTATCCCGTTATTCTTAGGGGGTGCGGGTAAAGCTAAAGGCTTTTTTTTTCTTTCATTAAAAGCCTTTTTAATTTTTCCCATATTCACTCCTATGGGACCCCCTTTATTAGAATGACTCTTCAACATAATACTCCTAGCAATAGGAATCGTGGGAGCATTTTTTATAGCGAGAACAATTGTATTGGTCGAGTTGAGCTTTTTATTGGTGGGTGGAGCCGGTAAAGCTAAGGGCTTCTTATTTGGTGGGGGTGGAGCTGGTAAAGCTAAGGGCTTCTTATTTGGTGGGGGTGGAGCTGGTAAAGCTAAGGGCTTCTTATTTGGTGGGGGTGGAGCCGGTAAAGCTAAAAGTTTAACTTGTTCGATATTTTTCTTGTTATTTTTAGCAACTTGGATAGCCGTAGAGTTTCCATTTTTAACGGCGAGCTGAAGCTGTTTGTTCGCTTCGTTTATCTTTTTTTTAGTTTCTGTGCGGATTCTTTGAATGGCTTCGGCTGCTGCGCGTTCCGCTTTCTTATTTCCTTCTTTTACGGCGTTGTTGTATGCTTTCTGAGCCTCGCTTATTTTTCCTGTTAAGTTTGCAATTTTAGCCTCACTTTCCCGTTTATTTTTTGCGACGCTTTCCCCCATTTGACGAGTCATAGCGACGAAACTTTGTCGATTTTTAGTTATCTGCTCTTTGAACTTAGTTGAAGTGTTTTGTACTTGTTTTAAAAGTAGAGCGTTTTTTCGAGCCTGTTCGTTGGCTTTTGTCTCAGCCGCTTCTAAGTTTGCCTTTGCCTTCTGTGCCGCAATCTTAGCTTCGGCTGTTTGATTCTTTATAGCCTGATTTGCTGCGGCTTCTGCAGCTGCGCGGGCCTGATTAATAACCACTTTAGTTTCGGTATTCTTTTTAGCGAGTTCAGATTTTAAATTTCTCTCATTTTGTTCACGTGCTAATTTGGTTGCGGCTACGAGATTTTGAAGTTCCGTCTGAGCTTTGGTAGCTGCCACTCGAGCTTCGTTCGTGTTGGCGGACGCTGCCACTTTTGCGGCTTCAGTAGCTACACGAGTAGCTTCGTTTATAGCTTTACGACTTTCGTTATTTTTAGCGTTTATAGTCTCTCGTAATTTCGAAACCTCACCTTTCGCTGCTAACCTATTTTTATTCAATTCATTAATCTTAGCTTGAGCATTCTCGGCAGCCTTTTTAGCCTTGGCGTTCGCATTGATCGTGTTTTGTTTACGCCCAGCCTCTAGTTCGTTAATTTTTTTTTGAGCATTTGTTGCGTTCACTTTTACACCTTTACGCTCAGCCTCGAGTTGGCTTATTTTCTTTTGAGATTCTTGGAGAAGTTGTTTGGCCCTCACATTACCACCGGCAGCAGCCTTTTCTAAAATTTCAGATTGACGCCTAACATTTCGTAATTCTATATTTATCTTCTCAGATTCTCTCTGCGCTACGAGCGATGCCCGTTGTTGATTATTTATAACACGCATGGTTGGAACCATCATAGAAGCTGGCCTAAAAGCCGAATTCGTGCGTTGTAATCGTTCCCTATGTCGCTTTTCAGCTAATGAACGACGAATATTACTATTATCCTTGAAAAGGCCACCCAATAACCCATTAGATCCACCTTTGGGCTTGTTATTAGTGCGATTCCGGTTCACATTGTTCGTGTTACGATTTCTATTCGCGTTAGTGTTGTTGTTGTTGTTCAATCGATTCGCGTTAGTGTTGTTGTTGTTGTTCAATCGATTCGCGTTGTTCAAATTGTTCAAATTGTTCAAATTGTTCAAATTGTTCAAATTGTTCATCTGATTCGCGTTAGCGTTCGCGTTGTTATTAAACGCGGCGTTGCGTATGACTTCAACAGAACCCTTGTGCAACATAACAGGTTCACGTACGTTCATACTAGAGAGACGCCTGCCTATAGCCTGACGCAATTCTGCTATGGTCTTATCTACACGTAGTAAACCAGCTTTTTTAGCTATACGCTTGACATCCTTCAACTTGACGTCTGAACTGAATAAAGCCTCATAATCCTTTTGAGATAAAGGAGATTTTGCGTCTAATAAATACTTTTTGTCGCGAGTAATAGATAAAGGTGGAAGGGGGGAATTTCCACGTTTGGCGAGCTTTAAAACTTCACACGCCGTATCACGAGATATACTCACACTCTTACCCGTGTGTAACTTCACTAATCTCCTGATGTTCGCTGATTCTGATCCTGGATCACACGCGTCCATATTGTTATAATCTGATAAAAAAAATATAACAATAGGTTTTTAGTGATTTAAACCATGTAAATACATACGTATTTTCTCTTCGTATGACATGTTAAATAAAAACAAATTATGATTCCCTGTATCTACTTCTATGTTTTTCCCGTATGTTTCCGTGTTTAAGTGTGCCCTGACGTTTAGTACCGCCGATAATAAAGCACTCATAAACTCTTTAAAGTTTGATATGCTTTCTATGTATATATCTTGAGGTTTAAGCCTAACACACATGATTTTATGATATGGAATATGTATAAATGGAGTTGCAGGTATTATTTCCTTCGTACCTCCATCTATGTATATCATATCTCGATACTTCTTCGTTGATGTTAATATTGGAATGGATATACTAAGACAAATGGCATCTATGACTTTCATTTCTGGATGAGTATCTACCGAAAAGTATTCAGTTCTTCTTCTGTTGAGACAATACGCTGACACGTATACCTTCTTTTTCAATTCCGAAAAGGTAGGATCGCATTCATATATTTTTACTAAAATTTTTCGTATAGGATTTATATCTATTAAACCATAAGACGATAATAGCGATTTAAGTTTATATTTAGTTAATTTTTCTATATCTATGGATAAGAGGCGTTCGAGTACATCATACAGTGGAATTTCAAGAGCTAAGAATAAAGCTAATATAGCACCCGCTGATGAACCGGAAATTTCTTTAATATTTTTTAAATTTTCCTCCTCACGTTTTAAACAACCGAGAACCGTGAAGATTCCCATGGCTGCTGGACCTAGGATAATGTATTCCATCAGTCACTTAATAAAACTGAGGAAATTGCTTTCGTAAAAGAGCGAAGACGACCGCGTATACAACGGCGTGTGTAAGAATGGCGGGACGAGAAGTCTTGCCAGACATGAACTTACCGGGAGGGATCGTAAGAAGCATACCCGGGCTGAGGACCATGAAAAGAGTGGTGGCCACGAGAAGATCGTTCCTAGTGAGTACGACACCCATAGCGCGAGCGACCAGGGAGTACACGATAAGGAAGACTAATGCGTGGAAGAACACGGACATGCGATCGGTGCTGACATTCTTGAAAGAAATCTTGGTGCCGGAGGTCTTGAGAAGCATACCGGGGCTCAGCGCGAGAAAGAGAGCAGCGGGTACGGCAACTTTGGGGGAAGTTACGTTAGGGATCATTTAGTATATACACATAAAATTTTTAGTAAAGTGGAAAAAATCGTTAAATCGCGCTCCCCTGAAAAATTCCTCGTGAAGATGGTTATCATTAACCATTCTTCTGAGGTTTTTCCAAACATAACCAATTCTTTCCTCGTACCAATTAGTTTGTTCCTGATACTCGAAAGTCACACGTTCCTCTAAAGGATCGTGATGCATATGACAAAATTCAACAAAATCACAAAATTGTCCTGCGTGTTCAATTTGTGCATCATATAGAAGTGTATTGATCGTATGCCACATTCTCCATAGTACGTCAGAGTGTTCAACTTCCCAATCTTCTATGGTCAGTTTATTGTTCTCGTTGTATTCCTCTTCCTCGCTATCATACACGTCGTATCCTTCGTTAGCTTCGAAAACGTATTGGTTCCAGACCATTATTCTGTTGGTTTGTTTTTGACACCCGTGAGAGCGATAGTGGAAGTTTCCTTCGTTGGAATGTTATCGAGTATAACCTTTAAGACGTTTTCAGCTTGTTGTTCGTTTCCGTCAAAGAAAATAGCGAGACCTTCCTTAACCGTGTTCTTATTAAGACCACCTTTCCTGACACTTTTCTTGACCGAGATTTTACCTTTTTTGAGGTTGATTACGTCGAGGCCGTTATCTAACATTAGTTTTTTCACCTGCGACTTAAGTGCTTTTTCTGCATCCGTGAGAATTTTTATATCTGAACGAGCTTCTTTAATCTGCCTGCTGAGGTCGACCAGTTTAGAGACGCTTTGGGATAGTTCATCTGTTGCCATATTGGACATGTATACTATAAAGAGGGATAAGCTTTAATTATATTTAAACGAGGGGGCGCATCATGGTATCACTCGCGATAGTCGAGTTCTGCCAGATGTAAGGCTTTTTGGGATTGGGGGGCTCGGCGCGTACCTGCTGGTTAGCGTTTCGGAGAGCACCACCTACACTCTCGGGGAAACCAATCTGATTACGGGGAGCGAGGAAGTTCTGACCGGAAAGGATTTCTTCGGGTGCGAATTGACCAAAATCCTCCTGGGTAGCCACCTTGCGGGGGAGTAGAGAAGACGCGAGACCGGTACCCGCCTTCATCTCACAGCCGGGATCGGAAACGACGGGGGCCGAATCCGGGGAGCTGGGAGCGAGATCAACACCGACGGGGGCGTAGTCCTTGGGAGTGACCGCGTATGTAGAAGTCTTACCAATGGTCTGAGTGTATATAGCGTAGACGACGAGTGCCGCGACGACTACCATCATTGCCGTACGAGGAGAAATCTTCTTCATCATGTTTTATATATACTGATAATTTTTTTTTACTCACGATCCTCGAACATATAGTCTTCTGGATATGATTCGTCAAAATTGTTTTCATCCTTCTCAGGTTCGGGATCGGGATCGGGATGAAGTTTGACCTGGACAATATTATAAGTGGGACCGAAAGCCTTCTTCGCAAACCAAAGTCCCGAAAATTCTACCACCACGGAGCAATTCATATCCTCCTTCAGAGTATCGTAATCTACGACCTCCTTCTTAGAGTTGAAAACCTTGGTAGTGTCCAGACGTTCTGCAGAAATGGCACCTTCCCTGGAGTACGCGCGGCGTAAGGTTTGCTCAGAAAGTGCTCGACCAAACCATTCCTCACTGTTGATAACAGCGTTGGCGACGTTAGTTTCCTGAAGCTCGTCAAAAGGCTTGGAGCAAGAAGACTCAAAAACAAAATCGTGAGAAATATCGACGATCTTTACATCCTCCAGTTGAAGAAAGTTACGCTTGCGCTCATCGGAAAACGCTCGAACGTGGCGAAGGCCGTCATCTCCCTTGGTAATCTTGTCGTAAATCATTTTATACGTTTTGAACGTCTCATTTCTTTAAACCTATATAGGGTATTTTAGAAGCACGTTCGATCAACGATTTAGACATCCAACTATCCCTCCTGGGATTAAAACCATATAACGTTTTATTCATCTGTAAATTTTTAGGAATATTCTTAGCTTGTACTGGCCTGTAATTGAATTCATTCTTAACGTATGCGTTTGATTTTACATTCTTCCACTTGTAGTTTTTCAAATTAAATCGCTGATTACCATGACTACGCTCATATCCATTTATATTGTTATTGGCGCTCACGGCTTTGAGACCGTGTACAATTTGTTTAGATAGACGATCTTCGGGTGGTATGCTCGTGTACGTATCGTATTTAACAGGGTTAACACGGGTAGCTTTTTTCATATTAACGACACCCACACGTTTCTTCAACGTTTTAATTTTGGCTAGTTTCGGTGAAACCTTTTTAAATATAGCTTCAATACTATCCGATGATTTTATATTTTTATTAAAGAGTTTACCGAGTTTTACTAGACGTTGCCTATCTTTCTCCTTTTTTTCTGGTCTCAATTTTAATTTATGCATGAGATAGATATCTTCGATTAAGAACTCTCTACTCGCAACCAAAATGTATGTATTCTTTATCATTTTCCCAGTCAGAGCATTTCTATAAATTATACCACGTTGCCTAGTGTGTGCTACATCATGACCAAATTCATCAGGTCTCATAAATGGGATGTCCAAAATACCACCGACCACGAAATCTTCCACCTTATTTTTATCGGGGGAAAAGCATCGAACGTTTAAGTCTAAAGCGAATAATTCTACATCTATGAAAACATCCTTGGCGGAAGGTTTGTTAGTCTTTCCATTTTTCTTCTTTTTTATGAGAGTATACCTTCGTGTAATTTTAGGACCCGTAGATTTGAAAGATAACCCCGTGAATTTGTAAACTTTACTCTTAACTGATTTGAGTCTATTTACTATTTTTATGTTCATCCTTTTCGCTATTTCACCAAGTTTATCCCATAAAATTAATTTTGTCGCTTGTAATTTACCAAAGTACTTAGAATCGTTTGGTATGAGGGGTACAAATTTCGCGTCAATATCGCTCGTGACTACCCGTTCATCGAACGGCATGTACATGTTAAACGCTTCACCTCCACTGACGATCAGATCTCCCATGGATTTTGTCGCTGTGGTAAGTTCACCTATTGTGTCTAATATTATGTCCCTTATATTATCCGTGACGAAAACGTATACTAACTTTTCAAACGTTTTAGTAGAATGTGTAGAGTGCATTCGAGCCCTAAACTTAGCGACATCACCTGCCTGATCCCTTTCGTAATATTTTTTCAATTTAGCATCTCCGAAAAATAAATTTTCATTCATAAATTTGGTGATCGTAGACTTAGTGTAACTTTTTTCGTCCATTATAATATATAGACATTATAATCATGGGGTCCTGTGAAGACACGAGAGATTGTAGGTGTTACGCTGATAGTTTAGGTAGTACGGATCCTAGGAAGAATCAGATATGTGGAACCAGAGAGAAAGGTATAATAATCACGTGCGACGATAATTGCTGCCCAGGTGGTTGTCCAAATTCCACAAATGATATAACACCTAGAGAACCTTATGGTTTTGGTGTTTCGTACACGATTTACACGATAGTTCGCTTCATTCTTTTCCTACTCATTTTACTCGTAATAACTACATACTTAAAGATCTAACGACTATACATTGTATAATGTCTACTGATACCAACTGCAACCGTGATTCATGCCTTGTTGAGATTACCGCTCTCCGCGCCGAAGTTAAGTCTCTCACTAAGATTGTTCGTAAGATTAAGGCTAAGCTTGACGATCCCACTGGTGAGAAGTCGGCAAACCGCGCAAAGAACAATGGATTTAACCGTGAGCAGAAGGTTTCCGACAAGCTCCGCGATTTCCTAGACCTCCCCGCCGACAAGCTCGTTTCTCGCAGCTTTGTAACTCGTGCTATCAACAAGTACGTCAAGGATAACGGACTCAAGCACCCCGACAATGGACGCATTCTTGTTCTCGATCAGAAGCTTCGCGATCTTCTCCAACCCCCCGCCGATGTTCAGGTTACTTTCCTGAACCTTCAAAAGTACCTAAGTCCACATTACACGAAGGTAGAAGCTTAAAAAAATACTCCATAATAATATAAATGTTGGTTGATAAAAATACTATTGAAACCCTCGTTGGTACAAAAATCTCTAATTTGGATTTGTACGAAAGAGCATTTACCCATAAATCCGCACTCAAAGAAGATGAAACTCTATCAGGTTCATTTGAAACTTTAGAGTTCATAGGTGATTCAGTGTTAGGTTTTGTTATTACAAAATTTTTATACGATAGATACGAAGATAAACAGGAAGGTTTTCTTACAAAAGCTCGTACGAAACTCGTGCGAGGTGAAACCTTAGCGAAAATCGCAACTAAAATGGAGCTTTATAAGTGGATCAAGATGGATGAAAAGGGTATGAGAAATGAATGGAATCATAACCCGAAAATTCTTGAAGACGCATTCGAAGCCTTGATAGGTGCAATTTATATGGATATGGGATTGCTCCACGCGAAGGAATTTATACTTCGCATATATAACGATCCTTCGTTTGTGAACATGGATTCTATCATGGTAGATGACAATTATAAGGATCATCTCATGAGATATTGCCAATCTAACGGTTTATCTCTACCGGTGTATAATGTGGGTCATCACGAGAATGGGGTTTTTTACATAGACGTGTTTGTCGATGGTGTGTGTTTGGGGAGGGGGTTCGCTAAGAATAAGAAACAGGCGGAACAGAATGCGGCTAAAACATTCTTTTATCCACCTAAGTTATACAATCAACAGAATCATTATAACAATGTCCGATAACTACGAATACAAAAAACGTGTTACGAAAAACGATAAAAAAAACAAAAAGGGTGTTTATTCTCAGAAACACATTCGCATATTACTTAAACAGTTGGACTCTAAAACAATTAATGTTGGAGAAGATACGCAAGCTGATAGAAAGGGAGTATGCTCCTCAAAAATCGGAAGAGTGGTTGAGTCTAAGGGGTCACATGCTCACCGCAAGTGATGCGGCGACAGCAATCGGTGTGAATAAATATGACACACCCGAAGGCCTTCTTCTAAAGAAATGTGGACTCGGTGAAAAATTCACCGGCAACGCAGCTACACGTCATGGTGAGCTATACGAAGATGAAGCACGCATTCTTTACGAACAACGCCACAATGAAGTAGTTCACGAAATAGGGTTATGTCCACACCCTGTCCATAAATGGTTGGGTGGAAGTCCTGACGGTGTATCGGAATCTGGCAAACTTGTTGAGATCAAATGCCCCCCAATGCGACAGATTATACCGGGTGAAGTGCCAATCCATTATATGCCCCAGCTTCAACTATGTATGGAGATTTTAGATCTGGAAGAAGCTGACTTTATCCAGTATAAACCCGCGGCCACAAATTGGCCCAAGCCAGAGGAGTTTGACGTTGTTAACGTGAAGCGAGATCCCGAGTGGTGGAAAACTAACTTGCCCATAATGGAAGAGTTTTGGAAGAAGGTGTTATATTATAGAGAACACTTAGACGAGCTTCCCAAGCCCAAAGAAAAAAAGACTCGTAAAAGGGAACCGAAGGAGCCAAAGGTTCAAACGTGTGAAATTTTTTCGGATAAAGAAGACGATTATAATAGCCAATGATAAATATATACCTAAGTCATCAAACCTTTTTCAAAAAAAAACAATATGTCGTACACACTAGCCACAGAATCATTAAACGGGCGTCTATTTGTACCCTATCAACATGATGGTGTAAAATGGATGCTTGGAATGGAATCACAAACTTCTGGGCCTAAGGGTGGCTTTTTATGTGACGAAATGGGTTTGGGTAAGACCGTGCAGCTGATTTCTGTCATGCTTGGAAATCCACAATCTCGCACACTCATTATCGTACCCAAATCTATTATCATACAATGGTGCGAGGAAATCAAAAAATTTGCACCGAATCTTAAGGTGCACGTATACGATGGACCTAATCGCAAATTACAAGCCGATGCTCACGTGACGGTCGCACCTTATACGGTCACAACCGTTAGAGGTGCTGAAAATGGTGGAGATACCCCACTTCACCGTGTACACTGGAATCGTGTTATCCTTGACGAAGCTCATGAGATTCGAAACAAAACTTCAAAAACATTCAAAAGTGTATGTCGTCTGATGACGGATATTAAATGGATTGTCACGGGTACACCTGTTTTCAATTCGATGGAAGATTTCGTTTCTTTGTGCACTTTTTTGGGTCTTCCCAAAACTTTCGTTCAAGGTAGAACCAAAGATATCAAGGATATTTACATTCTTCGACGAACCAAAGAAGATTTGGCTAAAATCAACGAACGTCTTCGTCTTCCACCTTGTATTTTTGAAAATGTGGAACTTGAAATGTTTCCAGAAGAAAAATCGTTATACGAGTGTGTATTTTTGGAAGCGCAGAGCACTATTCGGGATGCGTTTAAAAATGCACAGAGTACTAACTCTAAAAATATGATCATATTGGAATGTCTTCTTCGAGCAAGACAGTGTATGATTTACCCTCAGATGTATCTTGATGGTGTGGCTAAACAAAATGAAGTCGTACCGGAAAAGTTTACTGGACGAATGAAAAAAATGGAAACCCTCTTGAGATTGATTGAAGAACACCCAGATGAAAAAGCACTGATATTTTGTCAGTTTAAGGCTGAGATGAATTATATCCAAACTCAGTTGAAGTGTCCAGTCTTTCGGATAGATGGATCCGTTTCAAAAGATGATAGGGTGAAGCAAATATCATTATTTAAGGCTGCACCCCAGGGAGCTGTTTTCATAATCCAGATCAAAAGTGGGGGACAAGGTTTAAACTTACAGGATGCGACACGTGTTTACATAACCGCCCCAGCTTGGAATCCTGCGACAGAACTTCAAGCTGTTGGTAGGAGTCATCGAACAGGGCAGACTAAAAAAGTATACGTAAAAAAATTGATTTATAAGGAATGTCCACGTTTCATCAGTGTCGAGGAAGAGATGATGTCTCTTCAAGGACATAAATCAATCGTATGCGCAGAAGTACTTAACGATGATCGAATCGAGAATCAAATACCAGTAAAGAGGGTATCTAGTAAAATTTCAATTCTCGACATCCGAAAAATTTTCCGCGCTTAATATAAATGTATACAGAAGCAACTGGTTCTCGCGCGGAAGTTTTTCACGGTGGCGCCATGCACACTCCCGGTGGTCTCGTTAAGAGCGATCTTGTTCAGGACAAGTACGGTAATATCAAGAGTAAGGCTGCCGTCGCTGCGGCCAAGAAGCGTATGAAGAAGGAGGGTGCTTCTTCTATGGTTAAGGTTTTCAAGCCCGCCAAGAAGGGTGACTTCAAGCTCGCCCCTAAGAAGGGAACCAAGAAGTATAAGACTCTCATCAAAAAAATGTAAGAATAGTATAAGAATGACCCTTTCTAAGTGGGATGATGCTGTTCGTATAGCGAAAATAAAAATGGATATAGATCCCAATAGTTTCACCGTGATTAAGGGTAAACTACTGAGGGAGGCTCAGATGATTTATCATTTTTTAATATCAGATCAAAAATCTAAAGTATAAATTGGAATCCTTTTAGTTGTTGTGGTTCGTATACCACGAGTTGATGTAATTTCCAAGTCACACCGAACTTCCTGTTCAAGAAATACACTGTACCTATCTCTACGATAGCTACACCCGAGTTCCTTGAATAAAGTTTATCTTCAGCGGAAGTATTTATACTCTTTCGTTCACTGTTAAAAATACCAGCTTTTATGTTCCCGTCAGGGGTTGTGTCTACCTTTACTCTAAACTTCGGATCATGTCCAACCGAGTGTTTTATATTAGAATTAAACATAGGTAAAAGTTCATCGTACGACATGTGCTTTCCAAAAATATCGACACTTTGATTACTCACCTCTTCGATTATACTTTTCTCAGTTGCTTCTATAGTGTCATGAAATTGTTTGACGTAGTTGTCCTCCTCGTCGTAACCTTTCATAGAAAAATCCAAATTCCATTTGGTTGGACCGATTTGTGGGACAAACCCTGATACACCAAACGGCATATACATTCTCGGTGTTTGAATTCTCATAGGTTTACCTTCGGGAGAACTGATGCATATTTTTCTTCCGTCGTACTTGAGAATGTTCAAGTCTTTTAATGTATGAAATTTTGCCATCTAAATAGTAATATACCCTAAGCTTTAAGCTGAACATGCGGTACATTCAGCTTCAAGACTAAATTGGATTGGTCGAGCTTTCGCCTTACTCCTTAAATAATACATACCGGTCTTGAGACCAGATTTCCACGCGTACATATGCATCGAAGAAAGTTTAGACAATGTTGGACTTTCCATAAAAAGATTCATAGATTGCGACTGGTCAATGAAATGTCCACGATCCGCTGCCATATCAATAATACATTTTTGACTAATTTCCCATACAGTTTTGTAAAGAATCTTGATATCATCGGGGATATCAACGATAGTTTGAATCGAACCACCAGCCTTTACCATGAGATCTTTCATTTCCTTAGACCAGAGACCACGTTCTTTTAGAGCATTTACCAGATGATTATTTACGACAACAAATTCACCAGCGAGTGTACGACGCAAATAGATGTTAGTCGTGTAAGGTTCGAAACACTCGTTATTACCCAAAATCTGGGCAGTGGATGCTGTTGGCATAGGAGCGAGAAGGAGGCTGTTCTTCAGACCCTTAGTCTTTACACGTTCCCTCATCGCGTCCCAGTCATAACGACCACTGAATTTGGTTTCACCTTCCCACATATCTGGTTGAAGAATACCTTGTGATGCCGGGGATCCCTCAAAAGTTTCGTACGAACCATCTACTTCTGCGAGCTCTGAACTGGCCTCAAGAGCTGCGTGATAGATAGTCTCGAATATATGCGCATTCATAAGACGAGATTCCTCACAGTCAAATTGAAGACCACATAGAATGAAAACATCTGCGAGACCCTGAACACCGAGACCAATTGGACGATGCTTCATGTTAGAGCGACGAGCAGATTCAACTGGGTAAAAATTGCGGTCGATAACTCGATTCAGGTTCTTGGTGACAGTCTTAGTGACTTCATGGAGCTTGTCATAATCGAAGGTTTTCGTTTCCTTGTTTACATACTTTGGGAGTGCAATAGACGCCAGGTTACATACAGCCGTCTCATCCTTATCCGTATATTCGAGAATCTCTGTACAAAGATTGGAACTCTTAATAACGCCTAGGTTCTTCTGGTTGCTCTTAGAATTACACGCATCCTTATAGAGCATGTATGGTGTTCCGGTCTCGGTTTGACTTTTAATAATAGCCTTCCATACTTCCGAAGCGGGAACAGTTGCGTTGGCTAGACCCGCTTCTTCGTACTCAGTGTAAAGTTTTTCAAACTCTTCACCGTATACGTCAGAAAGTCCCTTGGCCCTATCAGGGCAGAAAAGAGACCAATCACCTCCTTGCTCGACTCGTTTCATAAACAAATCTGGTATCCACATCGCGGTGAATAGATCCCTACAACGAGCTTCTTCATCACCTTGGTTAAGACGGAGTTCCAAGAAATCCATAACATCAGCGTGCCAAGGTTCGAGATACATAGCGAAGGATCCCTTTCTACGACCCGCCTGATTGACGTATCGCGCGGTTGCGTTGAACACGCGAAGCATGGGAATAATACCATCTGACTGACCATTTGTACCTCTGATACGAGATTTATTAGCACGGACCAGGTGGATGTGAAGTCCGATCCCCCCGGCCCACTTCGAAATTTGAGCACACTCCGTCAAAGTTTCGTAAATGCCGTTGATTGAATCTTCCTTATTCGCAATCAGGAAACATGATGACATTTGCGGACGGGGTGTACCCGAGTTAAATAGGGTTGGAGTTGCGTGGATAAACATACCCTGACTCATCTTATCATAAGTCTCGAGTACGGCTGGAATATCCTTACCGTGAATACCTATAGACACGCGCATGAACAAATATTGTGGTGTTTCCATGAGTTTTCCTTCATATTTCTGAAGATAGCTCTTTTCGAGTGTCTTTAATCCGAAATATCCAAATTCAAAGTCCCTATTCGTGATAATTTGATCTTTTACTTGGTGTGCAATTTCAGCTACTTCTTCGGTGACTATATCAGCTTTGTATAACTTTTTCATCGCGATATGGAAATTATTTGGGGCTATTTTTTGAATGTTACTGGCTATTATACGCGTTGCGAGTATTTCGTAATCTGGATCACGAGTAATCAGCCCAATACAAATTTCGGCTGAGAGAGTGTCTATCTCCTGTGTTGTTATACCGTCGTGTATACTGGAAAATACCTGCTGAGCTATCATTGACGCGTCTACGCCCTTAGAAATGTCATAAGGGTCGTGGGTTAGTTTGGAGATCCTGTTGGTGACCTTATCAAATTTGACGTCTTCAACACGACCGGACCTTTTGATTACTTTCATTATATTGCTAGTACTATCTAATCTTTTAATTACATTTGAAATCGACACTTCGGACTGGAACTGGACCCACCGTTTCGGCGTATCGATTGGGAGCTAAGAACGAGGTGTTCACATTGAAGGGGCCAGCCACACCAGGTTTGGACACAGGAGGATAAGACGCGATGAAGCAATTGGGGGCTTCACACACAGGCTTTTCATAATTGCATGGTTTGGTATTATAAGCTTCGTCAAAGTCAGCGATGTTTAACATTTAATATCTACATAGACTTTTTTTCCTGGAATATATTAAATGTGTGATAGACTTCATCTGAATTCAATTCAACAGACTAAAACTCCTCTCAATAGTTTATTCTTCTCGGAGTTCAATGTCAATATTCTCCAGCGTGCGATACGTCAATCTTTCAAGAATGACACAGGCATTTCCATAGACTACCAAAATTCGAGTGATATTTTTGCCATCATGCGATCCGTGTTCATAAACAATGCCGGAGATCATAATAGCAGTGTAAATGAACAGGTTAAGAAGATGAACCAGATCGTCATTAATACCGCGACGCAGCAAATTCGTTCTGGTGTTGCATCGTATCTAGGTTATATCAAGGATATTGATAGCGTAGCTATACCTCCCAATTTACCCCAGAACACGAGCACATACGGTGCAAAAATGGAAATGAGCCGACAGATTGGAATTTAAAGAATTGATCAGAGATATAGACAAGGATAATGTCACTCAATTATTATAAAGATGAAACAGAAAAGATATGCAAATCCAAGGGGTGGGATAGGGCTGAAATAAATACAGTCTGGCTACTGTTAACCGAAGAATTTGGAGAATTGGCGTCGGCTATACGTCAATATAAGCGAACATTCAAGAAGATGCACGTTAAAAAAGAGAAAGGTGTCGACATAATGATGGAAATGGGCGACGTATTCTCTTATTTATTTCAACTTGCTCACATGTTAAACATAGATTTAGATAAAATGTGGCTTGAACATGGTAAAAAGATGACACATAAAAAATATATATCAGGTTAATATATAACATGAGTAGTTCTATGCTCAATGATGAAGATACCATTAATAACATAAATCCATTTGTAGTTAATGATTTTTCTTTACCAGGAGCTAAAGGTGAAAGGAGGAACTTTGAAAAGTTCAAGTCTGAAGGTGAGATCATCATGCAAGACATAAAAGAAGAGTCTCCCATGTGTGATAGCATTTCCTCTAGTGGTTGGGGAGCTGTCGAAATGTGTAGTGGTATGAAAAATCCATGTACGTTATCTAGACCTCTTATTCCAGGAAGAAATATAGATATCGGGTTTACGGATCAAGTTGGAAAGAAATACACCGAAAAGAAAAGGGAGAAAAAAGTTAACATAATTGCCACTGTATCTATTCTATTGATTCTTCTATTAATTTTAAGACGTTATAAAGTTTTATAAGCTTCCAAGTACTTCTACAGTATTTTATGATGTAAGGGATGGTTGTTTCGCATACACATCTCGCGAACTTTCGTTGCCATGCGTGCTTTACGTTAATATATGGTGGGATAAACGTTGGATCTAAGATTTTTGAAGTATTCATAATACGAAGTATAGAGTAAATGTTAGTGTTTTCACACATAACATTATCCAATGCGATCAATGTCATTTCGCGTATGACATCGATCGTTTTTTCAACTTTATCATCAAGAAATTCTTCATATGGAATCGACTCTTTTTTTGATACGAAATCTCTCCATCCACCTATAGCCTTAGCTTTAAAACATGTAGTCGAATTACAATATCCTAGACCACTCACATATCTAGAATATTTAAGTTCTACGTTATGTTCCCCGTTTCGGTCGATGAAAGTATGAGCCTCCTTAATGAAGGAAGGCATATGTATCGTATGATTTATATTAAAATTTCTTCTCTAAATCCCTTTTTTACTTTTTTCATTTTAAAGAAAATGGATGCCTAAGTCCTTAAAATGTTATTAAAAAAGTTATGTTTTCTTCTATCTCGAACAACACGTTCTCGTACATCCTGACGGTAGATGAATTTAGGAACAAGATTCCCGAACGAATCCGCCCGTCATGGATTAAGCTCACGACTATAACGATGGTGTCGTCATTTTCAAAACCAGTGGACGTTGCTAGGATAAGAAAAGCTTTTGAAAAAAGTGATGTTATCTTACATAAAAATGATATCAACGCTAAGGGGATCGTTTGGAAATTGAAACCAACTTCATTTTACAATCAGATAACTTTAACGTATGAAGATGTATACAGTATCAAGTCTGTGAAAATATTTCCGAATGGGAGTATTCAGGTTGCGGGTTGTAATGATGTCGTGAATTGTAAACATATAATCAAGAGTCTCAGTTATATGTTAAAACTATTCGATCCCGAACTTGAACCACTTGATAAGTCTTTCAGGGTTGTTATGATTAATTCAAATTTCAGTTTGAATTATAACATCAATCTCATGAAAACCGCCTCACATTTTGAAAAATACAGTGATCTATTTAAAGTGTCGTTCGAACCCGACAGGTACTCCGCGGTGAAAATAAAATTTAAACCTTCAGAGGATATGAAGGAGATTACTACCAGTATTTTTAGTACAGGTAAAATCATTATAACAGGAGCGGAAACGTTGAAAGAGATTGCGTTTGCTTATAACATAATCAATCAACATATAAACGACGAGGGGTCTATTCGGGTTTCTAAAACTGAGACTGAGGATATGTTCAACATATTCTCAGGATACGATGTCGACGAATCTGTTAAAAAAATTAAATCGTTAGGTTTTTCATCTTGGATGAACACGATAGAGAATAGACAAATTAATTTCTAATTGTAATATAAATGTCTCAACGTTTAGGAATGGCTGATGGCCGTTGTTTCACGGTTTCTAACTCGTCCAAATTATTTGACAACTACGTTATGGAAAAAAATGGTATTTCTTATGAAGATAACTACAAGTATCGCCAACTTCTCCAAAAGCAGGGGCCCGCCGCTTTCAAAAAGGTTTTAAATGAAACCAACGACAAGTGTGGTTATTGTGATAGCAACATAAACATGTCTAAAATATACTGAGTAAAATATCCAAATTTAAAGTCCTTATAACGTACAGGGATGACAACATGTGCCATATGCCTCAATACAGTGAGAGAAACAAGACAAAATAAACCAATCAGGTGCGGTCATTTGTTTCACTCACACTGTATAGAGAAGTGGAAAGAACGGGGCAATCAAACTTGCCCCGTGTGTAGAAAAATTTTCGATGGTGAAAATTTTAAAGTGCAAGTTACGATACGTAATATGTTACAAGAACGAACAAGTAATCTAATGGTGGGAGATGATTTCATCTTCGATGTATTAGATATATTTTTTGACGTATCAAACGTACCAGATATTGAAAGTTTACTTTCTGACTTTGGGATGAGTGTGTCCGACTTTGACACCGCCGTTTTTGATACAGAATGATCCACAATATTTATTATAATTCATACCTGGATATTTCCTACTCGTAGTCCTCGGATCTTTTATGAGTTTTCCCGTAGCTCCAGTCATCAAAGGGCCTGTTGCCCAACCACGTTTATGGCTAAAAAATTCAGCTTTAAACGTTATAACTTTACCAGGAAGCAATACTTTAGCAGCACGCTTGATTCTCGCGACAGGAACTTTAAAGAACTTAGCGATACTTTCATGTGTATCACCTTTTTTTATTTTATACTCAGTCTTGCTATGCTGTTTATAAAAATGAAAATCTCCATGACATAAAGTGTTAGTTGATTTGCAGGTGGAAACGAACATCATAATTTTATAAAATGTGGGTTTACACTTTTTATCAGCTTTCTCAACGTACACCTTTTTAGGATTATCCGTCAAAACAAGTTTTGGCAATTTACCACAGTTTCTATATTTACTGAAAGCTGATGTATTTGTCCGTTCACCAGGCTGACTTTTTGACATTCTATATTTTTTGTAATCATTCACCGCATATGCGTAGCAATTATTATTACCCTTACCTACAGGCCCATCCCACCTCTTCATCGTGAAAATATGTTCAGAACCATTCGGGGGAGGACTATTTCTCATTATATTAACCTTCGAAAAAAAATATTCACGACTAATAAATGATCAAGGAACTCTTCAACACTCGCAAGGCTGCCGATATTATCACCGAGATTCTCATCTTCGTGCTCGTGATTCTCATATCCACTTTTATCCTCCGTTTAACCTGGAACAACTCCCTCGTTAAGCACATAACCGTCCTCAAGAAGTTAGACACTTTCTTAGACGCGCTCCTACTCTCCATCTCCCTCGCCGTCATCCGTGGTATTTAAAACTCTTTAAATCCTACAACCTTTTCACCGGTAGGGCTGACACTGGTAGGGAAGGCTTTCATGCCATCGCACCCACCCTTGGAGCAGTCGATGAAGGTGTAAGGCTTTCCATTTTCCTTCATGTAATCAATCTGTTTACGAGTCCATCCACAGCCCATGGTCCCGTAAATTTTCCACCCATTTCCCGATTCCTTCCTGGATGTTTTGGGTTGGAGGCAATATAAAATTATCACGACGATAACGATTGCGGCAAATAAAGCTATCATTTACTAATTAGGTATAAAAAAATTACGACATCATAATATATGAAAAATGAAAGACATCTCGTGGTCGAAGAACCCGACGGATCTGTGGCGATAGCTTTCAATGAAGAGGTTGCTGCACCTCCACCACCACCTCCACCACCCGAAATGATAGGATTACGACCACAACCACGTTTCAGATTTTTAATAGAATATCACCCGGTTGCGCGTGCTCTAGCGTATATATTCATGATTGCATCTGGTATAAATTTGGGTCTTTTCATGAGAATAATAGATATTATCAATTTCGTATTGATAGTATCTACGACGGGTGCTCTACATACTGAACATTCAGCATCTATAACAGTTATAGTGTTTCATGGAACGTGTGCGGGTCTTATGGTGGTACCATTTTGTGTACTTCGAATGTGGGAACAGGCTATTTATCAGTTTTCAATAACTATGATGTGTCTCACCGCATTTAATACAGCTACTCAATTAGCCGAACAAATCTCATAAGTTTAGAGACGTTCAATTCGAGCATTGGCACCACCCACATTGGGACGCGTTCTCATGTTATTTCTGAACTTTTTCCAGTTTTCCTTATGAATCTTCATGCGTCTCTCGGTTGGCTGCTTTTTGTTGTTCAAGAGACTCTTCATATAATCTATCGCGGAACGCCTATAGGCATTTCTCGAGTTCATATTAATACCAGATACGTTTACCTGCTTGGTTAGATACGCTTTCTCTAGTTGATTACGCCTAGAAAGTTTCCAGTTGCGAACCATACGATCCTCTATATTTTTTACGTCTTTCAAGAAAGGTACGCCAAGCTTTTTGTTTCTACTCTTATTATTGAGTTTATTTATAGCCGTTTTAACATTTCGAACGTCTTGGTTTAAGTTTGGCTTGTATCTATTCATCCATTTAGATCCATACAAGCCAGTTAATCGTTTCTTAATCGATGTATCATTAATTTTCCTCCTTTCTACGGCGAGAGCACGATTTAAATTTTTGGCGAGATTATTGTTTTCCTTCTTTTCATTTTTCTTTTTTTGGCGTACGGCCTTTGGAGATAAAGGTTTGGGTTTGGGAGCTGCGGCTATGTTATTTCTAGCCTTTTGTATTTTGCGGCATATGATAGGAACCGTGTCCTTGTCATTGACACTAACCTTCATCATCTTAGCGACACGTAAAAGCTCCTTTTTGGGTTTGCTCGTACACAATCTTCGCCCAACCTTGAACGTTTTGTTTGATCCTGGTAAAGGTATATTTTTGCCGGTATTGGTGTTTTTAATGGATACCGGCTTTTTACCAGTTATGTTGGATATCTTTTTACATATATCATTCTTTGTTGCCTTTTTGGTTCTACCATCGACACCCTTTATCCTAAAATTAGTCACACCAAGTTTACGGGCGAGATTCTTTAATTGTTCCGCGTTCATGGTTCGTTTACACTTAGCCATGTCTATGTTAACAGCCTTGATTTCGTTATTATTGAGTGCCTTGTTTTTTGGCTTCGCTTTAGCCTTAGCCTTAGTCTTAGCCTTGGCCTTGGCTTTAGCCTTGATACCCTGGTTAAATTTACCAGTAACAACTATTTTACCTTCATTGTATAAAGTCTTAACGAACGTTTTGGCGAAATCATACTTTTTAAGCATATCACCCGGATTTTGTACACCTAATATTTGTACATTTCCACTAATAGCTAAACTTAATTTGAAGCCATTTCCTTCCAAATAAAGGAAAGGTGAAAGTTCAGGTTCATAACTTCCAGAAATAAAGCCATACTTACGAGAATTGGACGTTATCTGTGTAAGACTCTCAGGTTTGAAATTACCATTAACCCTGAACTGACCACTTAAGTTGTTGTACTTAAATGGATTGTAATAGAACGCCTCTTTGGTCGTGTAGTTATCTACAACAAATCGTCGTATAATATCAGGTTGATTCGATATATCAGTTCCTAAGAAACCACCAGAGAATCGAATCTTTCCATTTTTGTATATGTTTACACTGAGTCCTTTAGTTTCACCCATGGTGTTGGAAAGAATCATCTTAAATTGAGCTGAAACGTACATTATATTCATGTTTCCCTTGAGTCCAAACTTTCTAGTATGACTCACACCAGCTTTGTTCTGACCATAACGACCAATTATTTCGATGGTATCTATGTAAAGACCATCTCCTACCATGGTTTTAGATAAGGGTCGCTTGGAAATAATCTTCTTTACATCGACGATCGTATCCTTTTGGTTAAAACCTGAATCGACGAGTGCGTTAAACATACCCGGGTTAAGCTTACTTATTTCCAACCCCGAACTTGGCACATCTGCGAATAATTCATTTATAGCTGTGGTATCTGGTTCGAAATCATCAAACTCACTCGTGTTAATATCACCCTTTAACGCATTATTTGCTAACTTATTAGTGTTAACGTCAGCAAATTCATTCGCTAAGGGTGAATATTTGCGGTTACTTATCAAATTCTGTTGAAGACGTGGAGGGACTTGGGAATTTGGCGCCATTCGTGTAGAAGGAGGAGATCTGAAACTAGTTTGTCGACGTTCCCTAGCTTTTATAACCTCCTGATTGCGCATATACTTTTCCAACTCCCTGTTATAATTATTATTGTTATTTGAGTCTGAACTTATGACATCTATGCCAGAACGCCTGACAAATTCCCTGGCCTGTAGGCTCATATTACTAAGAACTGAGATTTTTTTATAAATCACACCGAAACTAAGTGTAATGTATAAAAAATTACCAATAAGCTAAGCGACTGACGTCCTCGCGTTTCGATTTGCGTTTTGTCTAAGACCTCTACGGTTCAGGTTTTTCTTAAGTTGTGCTATAAGATTCGGGGGCATTGCGGGACCACGTGCTACTGGACGTGCCATGGGACGCCTCATAGGTGGAGGTGGAGGTGGTGGTGGTGGAGACCGTCTCATCATAGGGCTTGATTTTTTTGTAGCGCATGTACACTTATTCTTAATGAGTTGTCTACACGTGCGCATAGTAGCGGCAGCTTGAGTTACGCGATTTTTCATTGCAGCTAAATTGCGTAAGTTAATCTCCTTTCGTAAAGCTTCATTCGTCTTTTTTACGCGTTTACCTTGGTTATCTCGAGTTAAACGAATACCCTTTCCACGGGCTTTTGTTCTTATGTCAGCCATTTCTATATATCAAGATTATAAATGATTAGCTAATCTATACATGCGATCATATTTTCCAAATTCCATATGAGCATCTTATGTCTGGGACTTTTTATACTCTGAAAATTTTTGAAGATTTTGAGGATGAGATCATTATCATCTATATTTTCTTTGGGAAAAGATTTATCAGTCTGCCTCATATATTTAATATAATCGGTTATGATGTATACTATAGCATCTAAAAATTCTTCTTTAGCCATCTCAAGCCACGAATTTGTAGATGTACCCCACGTGGTTGTATCGTCGTCTGCGCGTACACCATGTCCATATTTTTCCATCCCCATATGTAAACGCGCTCTTACTTCTTCTAAAACACCCATACAATTATATAGTCGTTAAACTTTAATTGTTATTTTTTGGTCTGAGAGACCTTACATTATTTTTAGGTTTTTGTGTTTTCATAAGCGGAACAATTGGTGGTTTACTAAATACGATTTTAGGTTTTAGTACATCCATGACTATTGTGGTATGACATTATTTTCATAGGAAGTTTACATTTCGTATGGAAATAGGTGTATTATTAAAATTTTTAAAGCTAATTACTCGTCGATCATACACTCCTCCTCCTCGTCAGCATCACCTTCAGAGTGGGCAGTCTCAATACCCTGGAAAGCGAAAGAGGGAAGCTTTTGGGATTGTTCACAAAGAACTTGGGAAAGGCGTACACTGACACCAAACTTGTTATCGATGAACCAAATCTGATTAAAGTCGACGATGCACATACACTTTTGACCCTTCTCGATACCATCAACGGGCATGGATTGGTGAGAAGAATCGTACGCTTCGGCGATGAATTCTCCAGAAGGCTTAGTCATGAGCTTGAGCTTCATGGTAGAGGGATAGTCGTCCTTACCTGGACGAACTAGAGGCTTGTATAGAGCCTCCTTGATGACCTCGATGTTATACGACTTGCCGAGCCATTCCTTGGAGTTATCAGCAACTGTTTTGACGATACGCTCATCGAGTTGCTTGAGCTTTTCCATGAGATCATTGCCCTGCTCATTATCACTGTCGAAAGATAGATCGAGAGAATAGGAAGTCTTATTGGTCGCCTCGTCTGTGAAAGCGCTAAGACCGAAAGGGGAGCGCATAAAAGGGAGTTGAATGTAAAGTTTCTTGTTTTCTGGTGCGTTAATGTATACGGTCTTTCCACCGTTCTTGTTCTTCTTCATCTTGGAGAGAATTACGGTAGAGGGTTCAAAGTGGTCATAACGCTGAATAATGTTGGCCATTGTCGGTTGCTTATATCTTCTATAGGAGATGAATCTTTAAGCAACATTTTTTTCTCGTATTACATTAACAAATATAATGGGTCTTTTCAAAGATTGTGGATGTGGATGTGATGGTAAAAAGCAGGAGAAAAAGTTACTCATTTCTATCATGGCCGGTCTATTATTCTTTATAATAGCGAACCCTGATACCTTTCGTCTCATGAGGCGCATACTTGGAAATTGGGTAGCCGGACCTAACGGATGCCCTACTACCAAGGGGCTCGTGTTACACACTGTAGTTTACATTCTCGTCAGTTGGGGTATGATGAACATAAACAATGAAGCGTATACAATTCCAACTATGGGGGGTGTCAAGGAGCCCGAGCCCGAGCCCAGGCCAGAGCTTAAGCCTATGCCTAAGATGAAGTCATTACCTGAAAGGCCAGTTCGTATGGCTGACATGCCAACGCCTACTCCCGGTAAAATGGATATTGTCGGTTTTACTGACAGTGGGGCGTCTTTCGGTCATATGGATATAAACGAAGGTGTTGATTTACCTGCGCGCATGAGCAACAAGAAGTCTACTTCTTGCGCATGCACAGATGGTAGCGAAGTCACTATTTCTCGTTAAAATTCTTCGTCGAATGCGAGTTCGGTAGTTTCATCTATCTTACCGTAATCACCTACACGTTTTTCAAAAAAATTAGTCTTACCATCTAGGGATATATTTTCCATAAAATCAAAGGGATTTTGAGTGTTCCAGATTTTATTGAACCCCGCTTGCTTTAACATACGATCAGATACGTATTCGATGTAATTTGACATCTTATCAGAATTCATACCAATTAAACTGCATGGTAAAGCTTCGATTATGAAAGATTTTTCGATTTCTACAGCTTCACGCACTATGTCGTAAACGATATCCTGATTAGGTTTATTTTTCAACATCTTAAAAAGTTCTATGGCAAACTCGAGATGTAATCCTTCATCTCTACTTATGAGTTCGTTGCTAAAACAGAGACCCGGTAACATTCCACGTTTCTTGAGCCAGAATATAGCACAAAAACTCCCGGAAAAGAAAATACCTTCAACACACGCGAAAGCTAAAAGGCGCTCACAAAATGGTCTATCCTTATCAAACCATTTCATAGCCCAATCAGCTTTTTCTTTTATAGATGGGATAGTTGTTATGGCTTCAAAAAGCTTTCTTTTTTCAGCTGAATCTTTTATATATTTGTCTATTAGTTTGCTATACGTTTCTCCGTGTATCATCTCATTGTGACACTGATACGCATAGAAGGAACGAGCTTCGGTAATTTGAACTTCGTCAGCAAAATTATTATTTAAATTTTCAAAAACAATACCATCCGATCCCGCAAAAAATGCCAGGACGTATTTTATGAAATGGCGTTCATTTTCACTCAAGTTTTTCCAATCGTCCATGTCCTTCGATACATCAACTTCTTCAGCTGTCCAGTTAGACATTTGCGCCTTTTTATACAGGGCCCACAGGTTATCATGTTCTATAGGGAAAATGGTAAACCTACTCATAGTAGGTAAAAGCATTGGTTCTGCTTCTTCTATGAATTCTTCAAATTTGAAATAATCACCCACGAGAGATCCATTAACGAATACTTGCGGGTACGTGGATGCTGCTACCCCGCAACGTTTTTTCAGGGTTTCTTTATCCACAATCGTTTTAGAGTACTCCAAATTAAGGTTTTTACATAAAGATTCAGCGTGTTCGCAATATTTACAATCCGCTTTAGAAAGAATTTCCACCCCCATACCGTGTGTTAATAGCTGTAAATATTTTTTGTCTGAAATCTTTAGATATGATTGTATTTTCGGAAATTCAGCCTGGTGATTTAGTAAAAATTTTTGTGAATGAGGATGGTGTTGAGGATGAAATGTATGGTGTTGTTGGTATGAACACCGGTTCAACGTTAGGTATTAAGTATCTCAATGCAACAGAATCCTTTTACAAGTCGGCGTGTGTGTATAAGATGAACGAAGAGATGTTGCCCGCCCCGTATGAAAGTGTCATGGAACACTACACGGGGGAAGCCACTTTTGAAGATATTGAAATGAAACGTTTAGGTGACGATATGTACGCGTACTACAGTGAGATAGATATAGAAGACGAAGATAGTTATATATATGATCAAACTGACGAAGACACAGACTTGGAAGGTTTTGTCGTTTCTGATAGTGAAATAGATGGCAACGTGTCTTTACCACCGGATCACGAACTTGTAGATAAAGAATGGAACGAGTGGAAGCCTTCCAGCCCAGGATCTTTGAAATTTAAGGAACTGGTTAATAAAATTGAAGAACGTGCTAAAACTCAAGTAGATAATGTAAATTTTTAACTTAAGTGCGGAAAAAAGCTAGATAAATTTAATAATACATCGTAATGGATACAGAAATACTGGCTACTATTTGGGCTGATCTTGATCGCCTTAAACAAAAACCAACAATCAAGCCAGTTGATAATAGATTATGCAGTTCTTGCTCAGGAACTAAGATATTAACACGTGAAGGAATGGTATGTTCTGAATGTGGTGTAGTTGATTCTATTTATATAGATGATACTGCTGAGTGGACGAGTGGTGTCACCGACGATGGACGTGTAAACGATCCAGCTAGGTGTACAGTACCCGTCGCAAATCAGGAACTCTTTTCCTACGCGTGGGGTAAAGGGACGATGATATCAACCAAAGGGAGACCATCATATGAATTGAAAAGAATGGCCAAAATAAATTTTCATAGTTCTATGAATCATAAAGATCGTTCATTGTACCATGCGTACAAAGACATTGATGAAGCTTGTACATCTTTACCAGATGGCATTCTTAGGGATGCCAAAACATTTTATAAAAAATTCAACGAATCTAAGCTTACGCGTGGAGCTGTTCGATCGGGTATAAAAGCTAATTGTGTTTTATATGCTTGTAGAATTGCACAGGTTCCTCGTACAACGAAAGATATCGCGAACATGTTTGGTATTCAGAGTAAAGATATAAGTCGTACGGCTCAGATTTTTAAAGATACGATCAAAGATGAGGCTACTGATAAAAATTACGTTACAAAGCCGTATAACGTCATGCAACGTTTATTGAATTCATTTGAGGTCTCTCGAGAGGAAAGGCTTGCGTGTAATAAATTGTGTACAGCCTTGGAGGAATGTGTAGATTTGATGAGTAAATCTCCTAATAGTGTGGCCACTGCCATTATTTTTATGGTATTGGAAAAGAAGTACTCAAAGAGTATTATTTCCGATAAATGTTCAGTATCCATTCCCACACTTAATAAGATTATACTCATAGTTAAACGTTATTTAGAGGATAAAGTGTAATATTAATGTAGTATGACTAAACTATTTTTAAGTACCCCTTGCTATGGGGGTATGTGCTTGGAAAAGTACATGTCGAGTATTATTAACCTTCAAATTCTTTTAATGAAAGAAGGTATTCAGTTAATGTTAGACACGACTGAGAACGAAAGTTTGGTTCATCGTGCTCGAAATGTATCCATAGGTAGATTTATGCAAAAAACAGACGCCGATTATTTTATGTTTATAGATGCGGATGTACACTTTGACCCAGTATCCGTTGTTCGCCTTATAAAATCTGGACACGACGTATCCGTCGCTATTTATCCTAAAAAGGTTGTCATGTGGGATCAAGTGAAAGAAGGTATTGAAAATGGAGACGAGCGTGATATGAACATGATGTCCGCCAGCTTGGTCGCTAACATAGGCGCTAAGCGACGTTCCGTAGTTAATGGATTTGTTGAAGTGTTGGATGGACCCACTGGATTTATGATGATTTCTAGAGAAGCTCTCACTAGAATGCACGAACATTATGGGTCTACTCTTAATTGTAAAAACGATCACCAAAACAGAGACTTTGATGAATATTGCGCTTTATTTGATTGTATGATAGACCCAGAGTCTAGAAGGTATTTATCCGAAGATTACGCTTTCTGTCGTCGATGGCAACAGATGGATGGTCAAATTTTTGCCGATTGTCAAACATCATTGGGTCATGTGGGTAATCTCCCTTTTACTGGATCTCTAGATGAAAGGCTTAAGGCTTAGAAACTATAATTTCTCATGAATATTGCTACTATCATAACAACCCGTGGTAAATCTTGCCATGTAAAAACTCTTCACGCTATTCTTCAGTTAAATATTAGGTGTATTCAAAAGGGATATTCGAACAAACTTATTTTTGTGAACGATGACCCCTTTGAAAAGTCTGACATGATAAGCAATTGTATTAAATCTTTTGATAGGATATTCTTTATAGATTTTGGTGTGGGGATAGACCCTGGATCACTCGATAAAGTAGTAGAAGAGTATACGGGATTAGATGTTCTCGTATTTCCAGGTGTCAATGAAGGGATCGATTGGGAAATGTTTAAAGAAAAAGTCCAATCTAAATCGTCTGAACCGACTAATCAAATGGGTCTAAACTTCGATACCGACGTAGGCCCTAAAATTTCGGAGAGTATGTATAAAGTCAACGAATCTTCTGCTAGAGCTTGGATGATGATTTGTAAAAATGTATACAAATGTGTGAAAGATAAGAGAACCGGAAATCATAAAATTTACCCTAAGTCGAACGTTATGTTTGAAAAATTAAAAGAATCTGGTGCGAGAATTATCGCGTTCACTGGTGCTCGACTAACATTTACATACACCCACGAGTGCATAAGTAATTTGCTCAACTCAGCTGGTGTTAAAGCAACTTAAAGATTAAACCTAAAAGATAAGATATAATGCAACGTCTATCTGTAAATAGAGACGATCCTCTTTACACATATGCGATTTCGTTCATGGAACGTGCGTGGAAAGTAAAAGGGTTTTTTCCCGGGGCTCAGCCAGTGTCTATAGAATACAGACACTTTGATATATTGAGTTCAAACGAGTATCTCGTGTGCGAAAAAACTGACGGTTTACGATTCATGTTATTGGCCTTCATGTACAACAACAAAAAGACGTGCGTTTTGATTAATAGAGCACTCGACGTCTACACATGCCCTTTAAATTTTCGTAAACCTATATACGATGGAACCATAATCGAAGGTGAATTGTATAAAGATACATTCATGGCATACGATTGTATGATGGTCAGAGGTTCAAAAATTGGAGAAAGTGATATGATCGATCGATTAAAACATATGGAAGAACTACAAAAAATGTTGACCGTGCTAAAATACGATCCCATAAAATTCAAAATTAAAACGTTCCATGTTATGGCAGAATTTGAAACGTTCATGAACGAATATTTACCAACGGTTGAACAAGAAATTGATGGGTTGATTTTTACACCAGTTAAAGATCCAGTTCAAAAGGGTACCCACGAAACTATGTTCAAATGGAAACCAAAGGATAAGAATACAATTGATTTTCAATTTAAACGAAAGGGTGATATGTGGAAACTGTACGTACAAGAAAGGGGGAAACTTATGTTTGAATCAGAGATCCACACCTATCAAGTTCCCGAACATATAGATGTTCAAGAAGATTCTATTATCGAGTGTCAATACATGTTGAACGATAGTCCAATGTGGTGGAAGCCTATTATGCGGAGGTATGACAAAACCTTTCCGAATAGTAGGAGAACTTTTTATAGGACACTGGTCAACATAAAAGAAGGTATAATTATGGGCGACTTTTTAAAATGTACATGAGTACATGGTGTGGTGCCTTTTCTTTGAAGTCGAGTTTAGTAACGATTTCATCATCTTGCATGAACCAATTATCAGATAGTTTAATCATAGAATTGTAATGACCACCAAACTGACTTCCATGATGCAAAATACTCCCACAAAGTTCGTAATTATTTATTTCATCTGCCACAACGTCTACCTTTTTGTCGAATGAAATAAATAACACCTTAGGATACTCCGATATAACATCCCGCGTCGTCGATACGTTATGCACAACCCCAGCGTTATCTACGTAATTATCAAGAACATTCCATTTTTCAGATGTTGTCATCATTTCACTCACTTTAGGCTTATCACCATTAAGAAGTAAAACAGAAAATGGTTCTTCTAGTGTCGTGGTTCCCGAGGGGCATATAGTAGTTTGCGTTTTTTTACCGTACACGAGCGTTTTTGTAAACGGGTACGTTTGCTCGAGTATGTCGATTATACAAAATAGAGCATCTTGAGAGTCGTGTGGGTACAGGGATTTGAATCTGGGAAATTTCTCTTGAAAAGTATGAAGTAAGGGTTCAATGTTAATTTTAAGAAAGTTTTCTTTATTGAAATAAATACCTACAAGTTCTTTATAGAGTTTAGTGAATGTGCATTCTTTTTCATAATTATTTCGTAAAATATGTGAGGAGAGATCGTGTATTCTCAACACACATTGTAGAGCTGAGTTAAAATAACACGTGTTTCCATTATTATAGAAACCGTGCATTACTTTGTATATAGTTTAATCTTTAAATTATCATATTACTTCGCGTTTCCTAAAATACTAATTACATCTTTCACTTTATGGAGTATGTTGAACAGCTCATCCTTGGTTTGAACTCTTGTAGGATCAACAATCTCTAGCTCGATCTGGTACGTGACAGGATCTTCCGCGTCCATATCATGCATATCTCCTGTACACTTAGTCATATCGATGGAAAGATTCTTACGAATAAACGATACGCGTGTCTTTGTCTTCTTCTTGTCCATCTCGCGATCTTGGAGATCTTGAATGGGTAATTCCTTGGAAATACTTATACGTAAATCATAAGGTGAATTTTTGAGCCTTTTGAAATCTTCATTCTTCACACGTTCTTTTTTTATGATGGTCTCATCACCCGTATTATCATCTACGGTGATTCGAGTGTTGTCGCGTTCTCTATAAAACACCTCTTGATCGGATAATACAACTTGCTCCCATTGATTATACTTTTGGAGACCGGTCATGACTTTATCAAAGTTATCTTTACCGACATTTGTGTCAAACATTTTTCCGTTAAATTTTCCGAGACGCATTTCTATTTCGACATGCTCATCATTTTTGTGATTTTCAATTTGGTCGTGAATTTTGTCGAATACCTTGTGGATATCCATTTCTTTATTAAAAAGTGCTATTTCTCTAAATGACTTAGGTTTTAATCCATCTCATCTATGACGGGACCCTTTTCTTCGGACTGCATAATCGGATCTACAAATTCCCGAAACTCTTTCTGTTGGTGTTCAATTTCATCTATTTCCGCGGATCTATTGTTATCTATCCAAGCTATAGCTTCATTAACCTTTTCTTCTACACGCGTTTTATCTTCATCACCTAGCTTATCTATCATACTCTTGACTCCAAAGACGTTAGCCTCGAAGTTATTGATCGCTTCCACCTTCACTCTATACTTATCATCTTCATCCTTGTACTTTTCTGCGTCATTAACCATACGCTCGATATCATCCTTCGAAAGGCGACCCTTATCGTTGGTGATGACGATCTTTTCACTCTTACCCGACGCTTTATCTTCCGCGGTGACGTTTAGAATTCCATTCGCGTCGATATCGAACGCTACGTTAATCTGCGGAACACCCCTGGGTGCGGAAGGGATACCACCCAAATCGAATTTACCGAGTAAATGGTTATCTTGCGCACGAGCGCGTTCACCTTCGTATACTTGGATAGTGACGGATGTTTGGTTATCAGAATAGGTTGAAAAAATCTGTTCCTTCTTAGTTGGAATCGTTGTATTCCTATCCACAATTTTGGTCATGACACCTCCAGAGGTTTCCAGACCTAGGGAAACGGGTGCGACATCGAGTAGTAGAAGATCTTGAACGGTGCTGTTATCTACACCGGAAAGAATAGCCGCTTGCACGGCAGCTCCGTAAGCAACAGCTTCATCTGGGTTGATTGATTTATTCAGTTCTTTACCATTAAAAAAACTGGAAAGCATCTGTTGAATTTTGGGAATCCTCGTAGAACCTCCTACGAGTACTACCTCATCAACCTTAGACTTATCCACTTTAGAATCACGAAGGACTTGTTCCACGGGGTGCATACACTTTCGGAAAAGATCTATGTTCAGTTCTTCGAAACGAGCGCGAGTTATGGACGTGTAAAAATCTATACCTTCGTACAATGAATCAATTTCAATAGTCGTTTGAGCTGTAGATGAGAGAGTACGCTTGGCACGCTCACACGCGGTTCTAAGCCTGCGTAAAGCTCTAGGGTTTCCAGAAAAATCTTTCTTATGCTTACGCTTAAATTCATCTAGGAAATGGCGCAAAAGACGTGCATCGAAATCTTCACCGCCGAGATGTGTATCACCGGCGGTAGCTTTGACTTCGAAAATACCATCTTCTATGTTAAGAAGTGATACATCAAACGTACCCCCTCCGAGGTCGAATATGAGAACGTTTGTATCGTCATTCTTATTTTTATCCAACCCATACGCTATAGCAGCTGCTGTGGGCTCGTTAATAATACGAAGACAATTCAGACCCGCGATGACCATAGCATCTTTCGTAGCCTGACGCTGTGAATCGTTAAAATATGCTGGAACTGTCACCACAGCATCTTTAACATCCGTTCCTATGTACATTTCGGCGATCTCCTTCATTTTCACCAGAACCATAGAAGAGATTTCTTCGGGTTCGAAACGCTTCTTATCACCCTTGAAATCAACCTCAACGATGGGTTTATCACCTTGACCAGAAACAACCTTAAACGACCAATCTTTGATATCTTCCTGAACCTTGGAATCTGAAAATTTACGACCAATGAGACGTTTCGCGTCGAAAACGGTGTTCGTCGGATTCATAGCTGTTTGATTCTTAGCTGAATCACCTACCAGGCGCTCACTGTCCGTAAACGCGACATAGGATGGAGTCGTCCGATTACCCTGATCATTCGCGATGATTTCGACGCGATCGTTTTGCCAGACGCCGACACAAGAATACGTTGTTCCAAGATCAATACCAATTGCTTTAGACATTTATGTATCTTACACGAATGAATTCTCTAAATATTTTGCTACTATACTATAAGCGACGATGAACAAAAATTTTATCATCATATTATTTTTCGCTATGATCATCGTCGGTGCTGTTATATACATCAACTCTAAAGATGAAAAAGATTCAGGGGATGATAAACCCGAGACCCTAACATTTGAAGTTGTAGGTATAACTGTATCCAAGACTGAGAATTACAAACCTTGGTTTACGGAAAGGTATACACACGATGAATACGTAGCCATGTCTATAGGAACTGTGTTCACGTACACTTTAAAAATAAATAGTGGTGCCCAAATTCTCAACAAACTGAGTATTACACGTACTGGACCTAACAGTCTGTCTGAGGAGACGTGGGTCCCGACGTTGATGACAAAGGATATTCCCAGTGCAGATTGGGTAAATAATAAAGATATCATCGTAGAATTTCCATCATTAGAAGATGAAAATATCAAGGGGACGCACCGATTTTCTATAAATTATACAATACCAGGTACTTCTAAAACTGATGTAGCACCTATAGAAACTACGGTCACGAATTACGATCTTTCCGTGGGTATAGAAGATGGTGTGGTGAATTTAAATTTTACGGAATCGGAACTTAGTTCAGAAGCGGGATTTCAAACAATAAAAGATATAGTGTATATTACTGATTTTGATGGAACAGTAAATTTTGGGTCTGAAGATGACGTATATTTTTCACCAGAGGAAGGAACTAATGGTAAGGGGTTTAGAATACAAGGTATAGGGCCCGTATACCACACACTTTATAAATATAAATACAATGATCTTATGTATTTTTCTACAAGTCCGGATGCAAACTTTAAAAATGAAGATGTTATGTTTTTAGATAAATCTAAAAACCTAGTACAGTATAGTGAGGATGTATTTAATGATATAGGATTTAGAGTTGCATCAACGCCGTGCGTTTTCGAGCCGTTCGACAATAATAAGACCTACCCGGGGTCGCATAGTGATAATTATTCAAGGTATTGTAAAAATCTTATAGATGGGTCCGATTGTGCGAAAAGGTTGTGTGCGACAACGGACGCTAAAGGCGCATGTAGGGGGGAATGTGAACAATTGTAACTAATTACATTTAAATAAATTATTGACAAGTATTAAATGATACCAGTATTGTTAATATTGGTACTCTTAATTTTATTCATTTCCAGGAATCAGGCCAATAAAGAGGTGGGTGTTCTAGGGTATAAAACGACGTTTTTTCATATATCCAATGGACAATCGAAAGAGATGTATGAAAAAATAAAGAAAGATGGTGCGTCCCCCGAATCTCTTAAAGAGTTTATGATGTTAGAAGATAGATTGCTTCGTTTAGAGTTCGTTTCTGTGTGTACGGGTGTGTCCCACGAATATGAAGCATTCGCTGTATCTGGTAAAATAAAGGGTCTATTTACACCCTACGACTTTTCGTACCATGCGAAACACTTAAAGCAGGTATCTGAACCACACAAACTTATAAATAAAAGTATAACATGTTAGTTAAGTAAAGTAAGCTTCTTTTATGCTGACAAGATTCCATTTTTTTTAAATTATCGTAAATATAAACTATGAGATTTAAATCATCTGGGTCTCTATTCATTTCTATCCATTTTTCTGCATCTTCTGTAGTGACAAAATCTGATGTGCAAAAATATGCTTCTTCCATTTTTCCTATTCCGTATTGAGTTTCCTCGTTCCTCGTTTGACTAATATAATTACATATGATCACATACATGAGGTCTGCTATTTTTTCACGAATATCTATATCGTAATGATCTGGGTTAATCGTATCTACGTCTATACCTTTTTTGGTTCTAAGATTTCTTAAAAAAACCTCTCGCGGGCATTCCATACCTACACGTGGTCTTTTCCTTTTAAATTAGTCATCGTTTCCAAACATGTTTCCACTCATGGGATTCTCTTCAATAAGGCCCAATCCGAAAATGAATTGTTGATTCACGATATACTTTTCACCATATTGGCGCGTGTCGTGCTTCACGTATATATCGCGTTGACTGAAAGGGCCGATATAGAAATCGTACCCAAATTTAGGTTTACCGAGGTTATTATCTGAGCAATAGGTATTGAATTTCTTTACAAACTCTGTCACGGTACAGAACTCCTCGGGATCGATTTTTATATGATGCGACTGCATGAAATTCTCCAATGTGGATACAGCACCCGCAATCTGCTTTTGAATATCTTTGAAATAACTGGGTACGACATTCCAAATGTCCTTCTTAGCGTATTTCTGTGAGTATTCTAGATATGCGCGTACACACTTTTGTAAAATACAAGGCAATTCCGCCTCGAGCTTATGTTCGAGAGTGGGATCCGCATCCTTCACTTGCTTTCCAAAGTTTACGGTGAGAATGCGACGGAGGACACTTCCAGAATTATCCTTCCAATGTGGAACTTCATTACCCCCCAAAATACCCGGCGTCGTCCATTCCATAGAATGTGCCTTCTCGTGTTTTACCGCGATAGATACATCTTCACCGCTCACGATAGACTGAAACTCTGCTTGTTCGAGTGCCAAATCGTTCTTGACTTCTGGAGCGATAAACATGAAAGCATCCTTGATAGCAGAAAGACCGAATTTCCTTTCAACATTGTTCGAGAGTGTTTTGACATCCTCCGTGCAATAAAACTTACGCAGAACCTTTGTTATGATAGTCGATTTACCGGATCTCGCCACACCCTTTAGGAACGGGATAACTTGCCATCCATCTAGGTCATTCACGTCATAACACAAGCGCCCACACATGACATAAATCCATCTCGCAACATCTTCATCAAATTGTTGGTAATCAAAGATTGATTTGAAGTGTGGTGTGGGTATATCGTACCAATCCTCGAGGTGGGTGTAATTAGGAAATTCTTGATCGAAATATTTACAGCTCACGATAGACTGATCGAGACTCTTAAACTCTTTAGATTCATAATCATAAAACTCTGCGGTGTACAAACCCGTTTTATCGGACCATTTCTTCGCTACAAAAACACCATTATCAAAAGACCACACATGTCTATTCTTTGTAATATCGGGAAACTGCATATCGTTTATATTTGTAAGATGCGTTATGACATCTTTATAGCCCGTACCCCTTGAAGTGAGATTCTTCCATAAATCGAACCAAGTTTCCTTTCTACCGACACTATACACAAACTCACTTATACTTTGTTTAGGCTTCCAAGCTCTGGAAGGGCATCCAGTCTTAGTCATGATCTGTTCACAACAATACCCCTTGTACCGCCTAATATTGTGTGAATATAAGTGCTTAAGACACTGCATGATAGATTGCTGATAAGGTGATAATTCGTCTACTTTATTTATAGTAGACATTCGGAAAATAGCAGGATCGGATTCGGGGTTAATGGGTACGTATGTTGGATTATTCACTCGTTCCATGATACGCGCAGCACGGAAAACGATCGTCCACGCATCATCTACTTGATCGATGAGACGGTTTATACGAGTGGCGAGTGTTGTATCCTGATCATTTTTATCCAATTCTTCCAGCATTTTAAGTTCGTTGGCTTTGTGATAAATTTCACAAACATGATCACGGATCTGTACGTATTTAGTCACGACACGTTCTATGTCTATGATTTTGGGCATACCTTTTTGGTCAAGTTCGTCGGGTAAGAAAAACATATTATACCCTAGACGATAGGGAATCTTAGGGTCGTTTTTGTGATATATGTCCCAATACTCTTCGAGTTCTGATAGGTGGGATACGAGCTTTTCATTATTGAAAGTTTTAATTTCGTTCGCCCATAGCGCTTGGTTCGCTTCGTTCGGGTCTGCACTTTCATTAATGAAATGTGTCGCTTCTGACATTTCTATTATAATACTTCATTTTTCTAAGCTACTATTTTTGGAGGGTGGTCAAAAGTTTGACTAAAATTTTATTTTGGATTTCGAGTTGTCGACCCATGTTTACCAGGGCACTACATATAGTATCACCATCTTCCGTCATGAGTGTGGAACCCAATAAAGTTTCCACTGTCATGTATTGCTCGATATCATCTTCATCCTCATATTCATATTCATTCATATCAACTTCTTCCTCTTCATCGGCGATTTCCTCTTCATCGGTGATTTCCTCTTCATCGGTGATTTCCTCTTCATCAATTTCCATCTGAGTTGGTTCTTCGGTATCGGACATTTATTTATGTTCAGGAAAAATCGGTACGTTTTTTTCGCACTTTGTCCGAAATTATTTTCTTGCTATATAGTACAACAACACAAAAATGGCCGGTGGTCTTATGCAACTCGTCGCTTACGGAGCCCAGGATGTCTATCTGACTGGCAACCCTAAGGTTACTTTCTTTCAGGCGGTTTACCGTCGCCACACTAACTTCGCTATGGAGAACATCGAGCAGACCGTCAACGGTACTGCCGCTCCTTCCGGTCGCGTCTCTGTCACCGTCGCTCGTAACGGTGATCTCGTCGCCGATATGTACGTCGAGATGGAGTCCGAGATTGATCTTTCTCTTTCCACTGACCTCGCCGCCTCCAACGAGTGGGTCGCCGAGCGTGCGATCAAGGACGTTGAATTATCAATTGGAGGACAAAGGATTGACAAGCACTACCAGACCTGGTGGAGGCTTTACTCCGAGCTCTACCTCGATAACTCCAAGAAGACCACTTGGGGTAAGATGACTACCGGTGTCGATGGTGCCAAGGTATACCTTCCTCTTATTTTCTTCTTTAACCGCAATCCTGGACTGGCCCTCCCACTAATTGCCCTACAGTACCATGAGGTCCGTCTCGATTTCGATTTAACTTCCGACTTCTCCACGTACGTTAAGGCTTCCTCTTTCAAGGTATACGCCAATTACATCTACCTCGACACTGAGGAACGTAGGCGATTTGCCCAGAAGGGCCACGAATACCTCATTGAGCAGGTTCAGCACACTGGCACCGATACCCTCTCCACCGGTTCGAACCAGAAGAGGCTTTCGTTCAACCACCCCGTCAAGGAGCTTGTGTGGTGCCTCTCCCAGTCTACCAAGGCTTTCAACAACCTGTGGAACTTCACCAATAACGTCGGTGCCGGTCAGCCTCAGCTGGCCACTGACGTCGTCAGTCTCGTCGCCGAGGCCCAGGTCGGCGCCGATCTTGGCAACTGCCCCAGGCTTCAGAACGTCGGCGGTGCCGCTACCGCTTGGGATGAGGATGCTTGCTCTAACATGACTGACATGAAGCTCGTTCTCAACGGTCAGGACAGGTTCAAGGAGCAGGGTTCCAAGTATTTCAACTCCGTCCAGGCCTACAACCACCACTCCGGTTCCCCCATGCCCGGTGTGTACTCTTACTCCTTCGCGCTTAAGCCCGAGGAGCACCAGCCTACCGGCACGTGCAACTTCTCCCGCATTGATAACGCGCAGGTTGCTATTACCGCCGGCGCTGGCACTAACACGACCCTCAACATGTTCGCGGTCAACTACAATGTCCTCCGCATCCAATCCGGTATGGGTGGTCTTGCCTTCTCTAACTAAGCATACAAATTAAATTTGTATTTGCTATTAAAATTAATTAATAATTCAACTTTAAAAAGTATTAAATCATACTTTTTAAAATTGAAGAAAAATTTAACAGGATACTATAATAATGGCTTCGGTATACGCTGTCGCGAATCCTTCTGGTCATTCCCGTGTTCCTAAGGTTCGTGAAAATTTTAAAATTACACTTCGTACACCTATGGGGCAACACTCTTTTGAGTGTGATAAGTCTACATACATATTGGATGCGGCGGAAAATAATAACATAGAACTTCCGTATTCGTGTCGCACGGGTATGTGTTCGGCGTGTACAGCGAAACTCGTATGGGGTGGGATAGATCAATCAGAACAATCGTTTTTAAACGATGCACAGGTTAATAGTGGGTTTACTTTATTATGTGTCGCATACCCCACACAAGATTCTATGATCGAAGCTGACGTGGAGGATATGCTCGATGTTAAAGCTGATATGTCGATACTATACGACGAATCTTAAAGAAAACATTCTATATTTAATAAAATGAATAACAGATTGTATACAGATGGTAGTTGTCTCGGTAATCCCGGGAGGGGTGGGTGGGCAGCTAAGTGTCTAGGATTTTTTGAAATTACCGGTGGATCACCTAAAACTACTAATAATATCATGGAAATGACAGCCGTAATAGAAGGTTTGCGTAAATCTTATAAATGCGGAATTCGTGATGTGGCTGTGTACACGGATAGCTTTTACGTTCGTAACGGTATCAAAAGTTGGATTCATAAATGGAAATTAAATAATTGGAAAACATCGTCGGGATCCGATGTTAAGAATAAAGAACTTTGGGTACAGATGGATTCCGTGTCAAAATTATTCGATAATATAGACTGGATTTGGGTTAAAGCACATAACGGAGACCCAGATAATGAATATGTGGATCAAGAAGCTAGAAGGATCGCAAATTCTTTCCATAATAGTGTATAAAGAGGTGATGTCATATAAATAAAGATGAATCAAAAGAAGGAAGAATCCACTACGCGCATGTCATATGAAGGTCGTGAACAGATGTATTCAGAATCACGTAATAAAGCAGCTATGAAAGCTATGGATACTGAAAAAGTTCGATACAAGTCGAATAATGAACCATTTAAGTTTTTATGTTTTCTAAAAGACCGACTCGAGATTCTTGATTCGCGTAAAACTTCGGTCGTCGAGGAAGGTTTTCTTAAAAAGGGATTTACGAAAAGGTATAACGAACGTTTGTACGATAAGACGAAAAAGATTATAGAATCTTTACAAACATAAAGAAATACGTCATATTATAGATATATGAAGCTACTCATTAAAAAGCTTTCTGAGCACGCGCTAATTCCTACGCGCGCATCTCCTGGATCTGTTGGATATGATCTGTATAGCATCGAAGATATGCACATTCTTCCGTACCAACGTGGTATAGTGTGCACGGGAATTGCAGCGACTATTCCTATGGGTGTATACGGACGTATCGCACCCCGTTCCGGCCTCGCTGTAAAACATGGCGTACAAACTGGTGCGGGTGTTATTGACCCTGATTACACTGGTGAATTGAAGGTTATCCTTTTTAATCATGGAAGTGAAAAGTTCGAAATTAAAAAGGGTGATCGTATTGCGCAGCTCATTTTAGAGAAGTGTGAAACACCTTTGATCGATGAAGTTGAAGAAATAAAGGATACACAGAGAGGAACCCGTGGATTTGGTTCTTCTGGATAAATATAAAATTAATTAATTACCAAACGCTACACCTGCTAGACCATTCTTCACCCTGAGAATGTTGTAGTTTACTGTATACACACGTAGCATGTTTGGAGTTACGCCAACGGTGAGGTTCTTTAATACGAGTTTCGAATTATCAACCCTAGAAAAGTTTAAGCTACCACTGGGCTGGGAGCCGTTTAGTTTGATACAGAAAGGCCATGTGAAAAGAGGAACACTGTCAATAACACCGGAAGGTAAGACGGTGCAGTGCATTTCGGGTACGACGTTATGATGGTACGTATCGGACATGTCTTCGAAAAGGGGTTGACCGTTAATGTAGAGTGTTGCGGAATCGAACTTGAGTTCGTTATCCCAAGCCGTACCATCAGCGGCTGATGATATGAGGTGGATAGCCTTAGAAGGGTGATTGAAATATGTGAGATCAACATCGACGGTACCAGAACTGCTGGTATCCATGATTTGGTGTTGCGTCTGAGTTATAAGAATTTCCTGTTCGGTGTTAAGCAGCCTATTGCGCTCATCCGTATCGAGGTAGACGTAATTGGCGTATACCTTGGGTGTCGCACCAAAACCATTACCACTTGGACCTAATCCAGACCTACACTTAATTCGTATTTCTACCTCGTGATACTGCATAGCAACCAAAGGCAAAGCCTTGGTCCAATCTTCACTGAAGAAGAAAGGGATAACGAAATAATCGGAACCAACCCTCGATCCAATAGCTGATTTAGCATTCGCAGACGCTACCGAAGTAGTCACGGCGCACGAAGCCTTAGCCGAGGTATCGTTATATAAAACGTTGTGAACACCCTGGATAAATAAAGAATCGAGTTTGCAGACCTGCTGACCACCTATAAGAAGGGTAAATTCGGTAGCAGATCCATCAGTTGCAAAAAGGCCATCGTTACCTAATGCAGTTTGAATATCTGGAGCCTCAATCCAGACGTAGCTCAAGAGATCACCCTTGGACTTGATGGGGATGGTGACTTCGGCACCACCATTGAACTGACCGATGTAATCGACACGTTCGGGCTTGATCGCAAAATTTGTATGGCGTCGGAAATTTTGACGGAAAAATGATACTTCGGGGTCCCCTGTGATGTACACATCTTGGGCACCCTTGGATACAAGATCGACCAACGCAGCAGACATTTATTAATATATGATATTAAAAATTTAGATCTATAACGAAATAAGATGGTGATCTTTCAAGTGTTGACCTGGGATTCTCGAGATGAAGATGATGAACATTACATCCGCCTGTTTGGTAAAACGATCGAAGGCAAGTCTGTATGTGTATCCACGACGTTCAATCCGTATTTTTTTGTAAAGATTCCTTCAGATGTGGACGTGGGACATGTTAGAAAGTCGCTAGATAAGATGTTTTCTGAAGAAATTGTTAAGATGGACTTGGTGAAAGCTAAAGATATCTGGGGATTTCAAAATGGGGAAGAATATATTTTTCTTCAAGTACACTGTAATAACCTTAAACAGAGGCGTTCTGTGAGTAATTACGCTATTAAGTTTATGAAACGTGTGAAGACGAGAGATCTATCTCTTACTTTCGTATATGAAGCTAATTTAGATCCTGTATTAAGACTCATGCATCGCACCGGTATACAATCTACTGGATGGGTTGACACGAGTGATGTATGTACACGGGGTCATCACGCGAAAGTCGATGTAGACTTATTCTGTAAGAATTGGAAAGATCTAAAGCCGCACGAAACTACGGAAACTGCACCCTTTGTGGTGGCTTCTGTTGATATTGAGTGTTATAGCTCTACTGGAAAGTTTCCGGATCCTGGAGTACCTGGTGATGCGTGTTTTCAAATCGCCATATCCCTTTTAAAGTTTGGGTCGGAAGATGTATACGATAAGACTTGTTTATGCTACAAGACCACGGATTTGAATTTACCTGAGTGTACCATCAAGAGTTTTGACACGGAACGTGATATGCTCGTCGCATTTTCTGAGTATTTATCGTTTCACGACGTGGACGTCATAACTGGATGGAATATCTTTGGGTTTGATTTAAACTATATAATGAAACGAGCGTTGTATACCAAATGTCCTCCAAAGTTTTATCAACTCAGTAAGCTCTCCAATTTTACGTGTAATTTAACTCGTAAAAAGCTTTCTTCGAGTGCGCTCGGTGATAACGAACTCACACTCGTGAATATGCCTGGAAGATTTATATTTGATCTTTTCCATGAAGTTAAACGTGAATACAAGTTAGATTCATATAAACT
>Ga0315315_10000171_pt1 | contig 49435 bp, 45 predicted proteins | sample M140m3416metaG_FD_203699 | JGI IMG/M metagenome (GOLD analysis project Ga0315315, IMG submission 203699) | Ammonia-oxidizing marine archaeal communities from Monterey Bay, California, United States - M1 40m 3416 | ecosystem: Environmental > Aquatic > Marine > Intertidal zone | place: USA...
AGTAATTTGGTGTAAATTTCAAATTCAACACTTTTACTTTTTGTTGATTTTGAATCGCCACACCACTTAAGGTAACAAAACTTTTATCTAGCGCCATTAATTCGTTTTTATGGTAACAATTTTTTACCATTAATTCGAATTAAGTAATTACACGGTTTGTTACGGTAACCAATCACAATTTTGTAAAGCAATTTACATTTATGGTAACAATTTGATGTTTATGGCAATTCAACGAATCAACACCTTCATACCCACACCATTAATGGTAAGGAAAACGCAAAACCTTCTCACTATTCACTATAACAACCCCTATTCATTTTTTTAAACTATTTAAACAAATTTCGCTGCATTATACCATATGAATAAACAACAACAACCTACAATTGTCCAAGCAATTCCCATACAACCACAAATACAAGTTATACAACCCCAAGTTATACAACCCTCTCATAAAATAAAGGAAACTTATCGTTACGCAAAATCCGTTAAATTATTCGCTACCATCGAAGCTATATTATGTATTCTATATGGTTTTTACCAACCCTGGTTTTTTTTACAAGCTATCGGACCTATCGCGGGTTATTATGGCGCAAAAAAATTTAACAAATTTTTATCCTATTTCTATTTCACATACCTCATTCTCGCTCTGTTAACCAAGTTAATTGTACTTTCTTTAACTTTCCAGAATTACGACTATTTTTATATTGTAGTTTCTTTTTTTATTATGCTCATCGATGTATGGATCCTTAAAATATCCTCCACCTTTATACATTTTTTACATGATATTACAGAGGATGAACGCAAAAATCTACAACATATTCACATGATAACAACTATTCATTATTGGTAATTTAATATTTGTATATATATATATATATGGCTTCTACTGAAAAATTAGAAGAAATTGTTGATAATCCACAGAGTTTTTTTAATTGTATACTAGGCGGATATCGTAATTTAATTGTTACCATGAGTTGCGGTATCGCTATATATGGCTTTTCAAGAACATTCAAAAATAAACATTCCAGAAATACTATGAAAATTTTATCATTATTAATTTATATCTCCGCATTTGCTATAATGTTGAATACTGTATTATTATTACAACGATATTTAAATTTAGTAAAACACACCAATACAAAAAATTTGCCTATTTATGTTGACCTTGACGCATGGAAAATTTATGAATATATCGGGTGGTTTTTACTTTCAATTGTAACCATTTTAATCGGTTTAGGTTCAAAAGAATATTTAATGGACTTATTTTAAATATTTAAACATACCTCATCTTTATTTATATATATGAACTATTTGTCTGATGATATACTCATATATATATCCAAGTTCTTAGACAATCATACCTGTTGTAGATTATCTGATTTACATAAACTTGCTATAACTAATAAATATCTTTTTAATATATACAAAGAAAAACTTCATATATCACCATTAATACCTTCCAAACAACAAAAACTAATATATAAAAAATACATACAACCACTCAATTACAATTGTTTTCTTTGCGGCCCTTTCAATAAAACTGAAGTAACCAATATAATCGATTCTATTAATTCTTCCATTTGTCTCAAATGGGATCTACCCGCGCGTCCTAAAAACTATTACCCTAGAAGTCTTCAATCTCCTATTCATTTCAGCACCGTTTATGAAATGGAAATATTCAAAACTAAAGTCCATAGCCTTTGCGAAAATCTTAATTTTATTATAGCTGGAAGGTGCTGTTCAGGGAAAGGCAGCACTCTATATATGAAACATTAAATTGAATTGATATAAAAATAGTTTATCTATTCAATATATAATAACCATGTCTAACCGAAAAATAAACGTTGAAAATCCTGAAGAAGAAGTTTGGACCGTTATAGACCATTCTTCCAATCCTATATACAATGATGACGAAGGAAAATTTGAAGATGACCCTCGAACAGGCATCGGTAGTAAATATTATAAAGAAAAACACGCCATCACTTTCGCTCAAAATTATCTTAAATCATCCGCCGCTAAGGGTATGGATGATAATAATAAAAAAGCCTTGAAAGTATGGGCTAGCAAAGGAGCTGAAGTCGCCGCCAATTATATGATGCATCAGGCTGGCGGTGATTATGGTCGTATGAGAAGTATGTACGGTTAACGCCTCCTTCTCCTTTTACTCCTCCTACGCCGTTTGGTGCGTTTTTTTAAGTTCCTTTTTCTACGTTTTTTCTTTCTACTTCTTCGTCTTCTCTTTTTCTTACCACCACCATTATTTTTATGACCATAACCATCTTTTTTACAATAAACATCTTGGTTATCAATCCCTACAATTTCTTTTGAAGCATTTTTAATACAACCGCGACAAGTTGGCCTTTCACAAAATACTTTATCACACATAGATTGTTTGCATGGAGTACAACAATCACCATATCTATATTTCTTTACTAGTCCTATATGAACCGGTGCATCTACAAAACCCATACTATATCTGTATTGTCCATATTCCGCATTATCAATATCAATTGGTTCTCGTGGATCATATTTTCTACGGCACACCGGACACCGAAATTCCAAACCCTTTTCTTCTGACTCATATTTCCAAGTTCCAATGCAGACAGAGCAAAAATAATGCCCCTTTCCACAAAACCTATCTAAGGCAACATTTTCATAACATAGCTTACAAGTTTTTTCTTTTTCATAGGAATTTCCTCCTTTTTTTTTACGCCCCATATATATTATCTAAATATTATATATGAATCCTTTTGAGATTGACGACCTTAAAAGACACATCTTCTCTTTCCTCAGAAAAAAACCTCATAAACAATGTCCCGATTGCCTTGATGTATTAGAATGGGACCCTGGGAAACAATTTAAAAAATACGTTGAATGGGGTGGTTTCAATAATAGATTTATTATGTGTAATCATTGTTATAGAGATAATTTTCTAAGAAATTACCAACACCTTCATATTTGTGAAATGTTTTAACTGGTATATATTGGTATAATCTCCCTCAGCTCTGTCGTATTCACCGCACCATTCCCAAAATACAATCTCATAAACTCCTTCGTCCTCTCATCCTCAAACGAATCACATATTTTTCCGTATAATTCCCTTCTTTTATCCTTTTCCATATCCTTCTCATACCTTATACATATCAAATGATTCTCTATAAGGTAATCTTTCTCTATATCTATCAAACAATAGTCAAAATTATACCTCCCCACACCATATCCTCTATTCATTACTATCATCAATTCATTATTTCCTCCTTTTTTTATGTAATTCTTCTTCTCTACATTCTTGTAAGCCTTTTTTATCAACTTTTTATCCTTTATATCGCCTGAATATATCAATCTTGTATCATTTTCATCCACCGATAGTATATTTTTACACTGATTCCATACTATATTACCTACATGAACACTAAATCCTTTCTCATTTAGTGATTTTGACCCCTCATATAGCTCTTTTATCCTCTTCACCTTCTCTTTCGTATTAAATATTCTATATCCTCCCTTTTTTATAACCCATTCTCCATTTTTTCCTACCTTCTTTTTTACACATAATATCATCGTTTCTTGTGCTGTTTCAAGCCATTTCGCCCCGTCACAGTCCTCTATTCCTATAATTGTACACATTTTTTCTATCAATTCCCTTAATTTATTGTAATATAAACAATTTTTAAAGCTTGAAGGTAATACAAAACACAATATACCCCCCTTTTTTAGTAATTTTAACGATTTCAATATAAATAATACGAAAATATTCGGTCTACCTTCTATATATGGTGTATATTCCTTGTCTACATCTCCTCTTTTCATCACATAGAATGGTGGGTTACCTATTATCAGATCATAATCCCCTTCAAATTCTGTTTTCAGATAATCTCCTCTCTTCAATTCTACATTTTCTTTGTTGATTTCTTCATGACCTTCACATAATTCTATCATAAACTCATTCATCTCTATACCTTCTATCTTACTCTTCTTATATTTATTGCTCAACGCCCTTATAAACTCCCCTGAACCATAACACGGTTCTAATATCTTTTTAAATCTCCTCCTTCCTAGCATTTTTATCATCTTTCCTATCAATTCTTGTGATGTAAAATATATTCCATTATTTTTCTTATTTTCTTTGTCTAGTGATGTCGTTATTGTCTTCGATAAATCTGTATAACTCATTAAATACATATTCTATATTTATTTTAAATCAATTTAAATATACATTTTCATATTTTTCTTATAATGGAAGAAACTATGTACCCTCCATGTCACGTCGAATACCTTTGGCTTGACCATAATCAAAATTTTCGCTCTAAAACCAAGGTTTTTGGTAGCCATAATCCTACCAAGGATGGTCTACCTATGTGGAATTATGATGGTTCATCTACTAAACAAGCTAATGGAACGGACTCTGAAGTATTCTTACGTCCTGTTAAGCTTTGCTATGACCCTTTTAGAAGAACTGAAAACGCTTTTTTGGTTTTATGTGATACTTGGCTCGCCGATAAAAAAAAATCTCAAGAAAAAAATGAACTTATTTATATTTCACACCCTGATAATTCCAGAGCTAGAGCCGAACTTATTTTTGATAACAATACCGTACAAAAACAAGACCCTTGGTATGGTATGGAACAAGAATTCTTTTTTACTACCAGACAAGGTTCTATGAAAACACAACAATTCTTCGAAACCCCTGTCGGCATGACTACCGTTGATGGTAAGGAATGGGTTAGCATCAGCGGCAAATCTCAAGGTGATTTCTATTGTGGTGTAGGACCCAATAACATAAAACAACGTGATGTTGCTGAATATATACTTAACTGTCTATCATTCGCCAGAACATTCAAATGCACCGGTTATAATTGGGAAGTAGCTCCAGGACAATGTGAATTCCAAATATTTGCTAGCGGTATTGATGCTGCTGATTCTCTTCTCCTTTTTCGTTATATCGCCCAAAGAGCTGCTGAAGAGCGTAATGTTTCTGTCAATTTCCACCCTAAACCTATGAGCGGTAATTGGAATGGTTCTGGTTGTCATACCAATTTCTCTACTAAAGATATGAGAGCTCCTAATTCATATGACACTACTATCAAATCTGCTCTTAAATCGCTTAAAAAAAACCATAGTTATCATATTGAAAATTATGGTTCACATAATAAAGAAAGACTTACTGGTGAACACGAAACCGCTTCATGGGAAACCTTCACAGCTGGTGTAGGTAATCGTGGAGCTTCTGTTAGAGTCCCTACACAAACCTATTATGATAAATCTGGTTATATCGAAGATAGAAGACCCTCATCTAATATGGACCCTTATGTTGTTACTTCGCTCCTTGCTAATACCATCATCCTTAAAGGTAAAGAGCTTAACTTAAATGCTCAAGTTCCTATGGATAAACCTATATACACCGGTAAGTATTTCAACTCCGAAGCTAACGCTTAGTTCCTTTTTTATAGTTCTTTTTTAGTTGTTTAACTATTATCTAATAATGCCTGTTTACTCAACATGCATTCTTTTCTTCTCTCACTTCTTAATCCTTTACTATTTATATATTTTATCGAATTCGTCAAATTTTTCATCATCACTGCATTATTAAAAAAATTTATTATCTGACCATTCGTAATATTCTTATGTAATATCTGTAATGAGTTCGTGCAATACAAATCATATCCTTTCAATTTACTATTTAATCCCATCAATTTCTCTTGAACCGCATTATAATATTTTTGTATCTCATCATTTATCGCCTTCGCATCCTCTAATTTAAATATACACGTCCTATCTTCATCTTCACTCGTATAGATATAAATATAGTCACTATATAAAAACTTATTTAATGATGGTGAATTTTCTTTGCCTTTTACTAATACAAATGCAACATGAAATCCATAACCAAATTTTATTAATATATCTATCTCTTTACAAGGATCTATCCAATATGCCATCTCCTCCATCTTCTTGTCTTCTCCATATTGTGTTATTAATCCATCCAAATAACCCTTTTTAATCCACCTTCCTAACTTCCTTCCTTTTTTTAAACCACATTCTTCTAATAATTCTATTATCTTCCCTGAATTATTATCCTTCCACGTCATCTTTAATATATTCGTCATTAATGACGCTATCTTCCCTTTCAATTCTGTTAACATTTAAATAATATTTTTAAAATAAATATATTATTTTAACTTACTAATTTCTTCCTGTCGCAAATCCTAACATTTTACCTATTATATTACCTAAAGAATATTTTATTATTTTCTTTGCTTCTCTTTATTTTTTTTATAATTGTACAACTTGAACTCCAAATTCATCTTTTGTGTATATCTCATCTTCGTAATAATCCTCCCCTCTTACCATCTTATAATTCTGTATATCCTTCTTATTTTTCCATTTTTTCTTCCAGGTTCTATATCTTGGACTCCCCTTCCTTACTGATTCTATTTTTTTACCTATATAATCCATCGCTTTTGATATCGCATTCCCCATATATTTAATATACACATTTTTAATTAATATCCTTTTATTATATATATTATGGTTCCACCACAATACATTTATTGTTATTGGGTTTGGTTATGGGCTGCTTTATTCTTATTCAATATTATTAAACAATCTCCTCTTCCTTCTTCTATTGGTGCGCTCATTTTTACTACTTGGGCTGTGTTTTTTAGTCCATGGAATAAAAAATTCCATTTAGACTTTAGTATTTTTATCGTCTCTTTAGAAATTTTAATCGTCGCGTTAGTCGCATACAAATTAAAAAATCCCGTTAAAGGATTTTTTAGAGACCTATATACTAATATTATTGTTTTTATTGTTTATTTGGGTTATCTATTCTCACAGAATAAAACTTTCTATCAAATTTATTTTAAAGATATTCCTAATCAAAAGGAAATAGGTGGTAATCTTTCAGATTACATTCAGAAACGACTTCAATTGTAAATACCTATTTCCCATATTCTTTACACGCTCATCCTCCCACAGTTTACAATCTTTAAAATTTAACCCTCTTGTTGGTGTCGTATTCATCGTATCCTCTCCAACTATCTTATAGAAATTCCATCCCAACGTCTCAAATATCACCACATATTTGGCTCCTTTTATTTCGCATCCATATATTTTGTTATTCATGATCATTCGCTTTCGTTTTTTAAAATTACCTTATGAAGTAATTTTAAATCAATTTTTTTATTCTTCACTTGGATTTTGTGAAATTTTTTTTAGTATTATTGCTATTTTATTAAACTCATTTGATATACTGCATAGTTTTAACTCAATATCACCATTACCAACCCATGGTCTTTTTCTACAATACTCTACTAAGTCTCCTTCAAGCGCTATACATTTTAGAGCGAAATTATGACAAAATATCTTATCTTTTTTTTCCCATATGCGTCTCTTATCCTCTTTGGTTGCCATTATATATATATATATATTAATCCGTTTTATCTATATCCTTTATCGCATCTTTTATGTTACATTCTGTAGCCAATTTCGCTATTATGGAGTTTTCAACTAAGGTCTTTTCTATTATTTGGTGGTGTAATTTCTCTTTTACTTTTGCTAATGTATCACTATTTTCATCCGTATGCATGATATCATAATTAACATCTTGATATAATTTATGTTTAAACAATTGTATTTCATTATTTAATTTTCCACCCTCATTCACGTCTTCCTTTACCCAACCTTCCTTATCTTTATTAACCCAAAATTTACCTCTTTTTACATCCGCACAATGAATAGGTCTTTCTTCTGCTGGTAATTTTTTTATTTCCTTTATAAATAAATCTGAAGGAGAATCTTTTATGAATTGTAAATTAGACTTATAAACCACATCTTCTAATTTATATTGCACTTCTTTTGCCAATCTCGCAACAATATTTTCAACTGATTTTGCATCTTTACAATGTTCAGCCAAATATACCTGGACTGTTATATTATTATTATATGTATTATTACAGTTCGTATTAGTAGTTGTATTATTTGTTCCGTTTTTTATTACGTGTTGAAAAGCTTCCCATACTTCTTTCGGCATTTGAACATAATCATTTGAAGGTTTTTTCTCTTCTTCTTCAGATCCGGATTCTTCACTTTCTGCTTTAAATTCACATTTTTTTTTATGGTACCACAAACCACTTCTATCTTTATATTTAAAACCACAATGCTCACAAATATATACCTTTGCGAGTTTTTTGGCACTTTTTTTCAACGGTTTTTCAACATTTTTCAACGTTTTTTTGAGATGTTTCTTGGTAAGGAGATGTTTTTTATAATGTGATTTATGTGACGTATAATAGTCACAATCTCTACAATAAAAACATTCGGCACTTTTTGGCACTTTTTGGCACTTTTTTTCAACACTTTTCAACATTTACACTAAATAGAGAAAATATTTTTAAGTATTTACCAAAAATAATGTATAATTTTTTTTATCGTCACAATTCCAATTCCAGAAAAAATAAATATTATTACCTTGTATGGTCTTACTACTTTCAAACAATTTGATTTTCAAAAAAAAACACCGATATTTGGCATTTATACTCAGCATTGGACAAATGGACAGACATTTGAAATGTCCTTTTTTTGAGTCTGGAGATCAAATACAGATATATATAATGAAAAACAAATATTATAAAATTGATATAAAATATCATGTAAATAATAGATTAGATAAGAACATGTCACAGTTAGTAATTAACAAGTTATATCAATTCACAATAACAAATTTTAATTTTGGTGAACTACCAAAAACTAGTGTAATTAAGATATTAAATGATGGAAGAGTATTTTCCCATTTTATCGAAAGATATATTTCAGAAATATGGTTTGAAAATTTAACTCATATTACTGGAAATAAACCATATGATTTTATTGATTATGCAAATAACGAACAAAAATATGATGAAAAAACATTTACCAATAAAGGATGCAAATTTATGCCTTCTGGTATGCTCGGAAAGGGAAGAAAATATAGTAAAGAAGATTACGAAAAATATTTAAAAGAAACAAATATGAAGTATATAATAGTTGATAATACAGACCTTAACAATAATAAAATAAGGGTTAAAGCGTTTAATGGTATAGATCTCTTCAAATGTTTTCCTAATGCTAGTATTCCAATAAGCTGTAAAGATTATATATTTAGTGACAAGGAATTAAATATAAATACATTAAATGAATATAAAATGATACAACAGACAGGAAAGAAAAGAAATACAATAGATAAATTCTATACAAATCCTAATATAGTAAATAAGTATATTCAAAAATTTATACCATTTATAGAAAAAAATGATCTTATCATAGAACCAAGTGCTGGTTCTGGTGTTTGGACAACACCTTTACACGAATATAATCTACTTGCATTTGATATTCAACCTGAAGGTGAAGGAATACAAGAAAAGAACTTTCTTGATTTAAATTTATACAGTTTTCAAAATAAATTACATTTTATAGGGAATCCTCCATTTGGAAGACAGGCAAGTCTAGCAAAAAAATTTATAAAACATATGGTCAAGTGTGAAAATACACAAACAATAGGTTTTATTTTACCAAAAAGTTTTAAAAAAATAAGTTTTCAAAAAGTATTTCCATTAAACTTTCATTTAGAATATCAAGACGATATAGAAAAAAATGCGTTTTTAGCTAATGGAAAACCACACGATGTTCCGTGTGTATTTCAAATATGGAAAAAGAAAAATATAAATCGTATTGTTCCAAAAGAATTAAAACCTAAGGGTTATAAATTTGTAAAAAAAGAAAATAATCATGATTATTCGCTACGTAGAGTTGGTGTTTATGCTGGTAAAATAAGCGATGATACCGATAATAAAAGTTTTCAGAGCCATTATTTTATAAAGCTAGATGAAGGAGATAAAAAATTTATAGATAAATATAATAATGCTATAAATTTTGAACATAATAATACAGTAGGACCTAAGTCAATATCTAAACAAGAGTTTATTCAAGTATTGAATGGATTATTTTAACGGCGACGTCTACGGCGACTTTTTTTACCTTTTTTGCCACGGCGGCGTCTGGTTCTCTTTCTTTTTCTACGCGATTTTTTACCTTTTCTACGACGTTTGCGCCTGGATTTTCTACCACCGATCTTAATATGACCACGACTTAATTTTTTAATAACATTACCAGTAGTATCAAGAACAACTACCCCTAAACCTTTTGCTCCTTTTAATACAGTATTTGTTACTTTACCAGCACTATTAACAATTTTACCTGCTGCTCCAGTAATAATAACAACACCTTTACCTACACCATTTAACGTGTATTGAATAGCACCATTATCTAATCTAACAGGTTTGGTAAGTTTACCAACTTTACCTAATAATCTAGCTGCTGCTTTACCGCTTTTTCTAGTAACGTGCGCGGTAGTTCCAAATAGAACCTTAGAAGTGCTTTTTAATAATTTGTGTGCATAATTCAAAACTTTTTTTGACGTGCGTGTGATTGGACCAACCATATATAATAATTGAAGAAAAAATTATTTAAAAATAGAAAAAAATATATAAATATAATGAGGAAAAGTATTTGTCTAAAGATTATAGGAGTATTATCTTTGGTGATTTTAGGAATAAACGCGAAAGATACAAAAGGGAAAGAAGTAAAAAAGAGTGATTGGATTAGAGTTCCTTGGAGTCACGGTGGTTATTATTGGCATAATGTAGTAACGCGCGAAGATAGAGATACAACACCACCATCAGAAGAACTTTAAAATTGAATTAAAATATTTGAATATTTAAAATTATTCAAATATTAAATAATCATGTGTGAACAAACACAATGTACGCTATGTAATCGGTCTTTAAGAATAGAAATAATATCACCATTTCCTAATTTTAAATACAAAATTTCTAATAGGAATATTGGCACGTGTTATGGTGGACTATTTTGTTGTTCGTATTGTGCAGCGAAATATGCAAAAGAGGTAAAAAATATATTAAATTATTATAAAAAGTATAGAATAAGAATAAAAAAGATACAGAGGTGGTGGAGAAGATTAACATGTTAATTTATCACGTATCCATTGTTGTATTTTTAAATTGGTTGGGGATAAAAAACTATGGGTAGCCTCAAAATAAGAATCCATATTCCGTTCGTTGTCTTCATTTTCCATACTCTTAAGAATATTATAAACAACAATTAATATTCTTTTTTCATATATGTTAGTAATATTTTGAAAGACACTATCGAGATTAACGGCAGCATCTTCAGTCTTAAAAAGTTCTTCGTTTTCCAAATCAAGTATATTTTTATACATTTGTAAAGTAGTGGTAATAGTAGTTAATTTAGTATTTTTATAAGTATTGATAAGAGCATCGATACCCTTTATCGCGTTTTTTAGTATATATGCGTAAATGGGGTTATCGTCTTTTTTATACCATAAATAATATCTACGAATGGCGTGAAAAAGGTAATATAAGTCATCTTTATTATCTCCATACCACCACCTAACAACACCTTGAGACATAGTAGGTTTCTGTATATGTAATATATTATTAGATATACTAACCTTAGTGCCTACAGGACAGAAACTAACTAATGATAATTGTATCATTACTTGTAAAGGTTCTAAAATCATGTCCTGTCTTTCTTTTTGCTGTTGGAAATTCATAATATATATATGTATCTAATTATTATTTTAAATACATTTAAAGATATAAATTCTTTATATAGATTAATGGATTACGAAAGTAATGAACTTATAACATTAAGATTTCCAAGAGAGAATAAGGTTTTTCAACAATTTAATAATAAAACCTTAGAAGAACAAGAAACAATAATTCGTTTGGGTACTGTAATGCAAAATACAGGCAAAACAAGAAAAACAGCATTAAATAATGCGGAATGGGGCGAAAAATTAGAAGAAAGCAATAACCGCATTACAAAATTATCGTGCGATTATGATGTTAAAATAAAGGAATATAAGAGACAAATTAGAAAATTAAAAGATGACAAGAAAGAAGAATTGGAGAATGGGATAAAAGATGCGATAGAATTAGAAAAAGCTAAATATTCATCAACTTTATCGTCAGCAGAAAAAAAGTTCCAAGAATTATCAAATCAATTGGATACTATTAAAAATAAAAAATGGGAAATGCTCAACGCGATGAGAAATGAATATGATGATAAAATAGAAACTATTAGAGAAAATAATAAAAAGTATCAAGAAAAAAGAGAGGATGATTATAGGAAAGCCCTTAGTGATCTTGCGGATAAATTAAGTAGTGATGATAAATGTAAAGTGGCTTCTAATAAGGGTAAAGAAGGTGAAGCAACAGTTAAAGATTATTTGGTTATGTCTTTACCCAAATCAGATATTGTTGATGTTTCACAAAAGGGTGGTGCTGGTGATTTAATAATACAAGATGCGTCAAAGAATATTATGGTAGAAGTAAAAAAATATCATAGTGCTAATGTTAAAACATCAGAAGTAAATAAATTTGTGAAAGATATGGAAAATAATAATTTTACCGGAGGTATATTTTTAAGTCTACATCGTGGTATTTGTAATATTGATAATTGGACAATAGACACCATTAATGGTAAGCCGGTAATATATTTATGTAAAGTAGCTGATAATATGGAAAATATTATTACAGCTTATAGTATCATTAATAAATTATCAGAAATAAATATGGATTGGAGTATCACAGAAAAATTAAAAACAATTGAAGGATTTGTAAAACAATTTATAAAAGATAAAAAGAAAAAACTGAAAATGATAAGTAAGTTTTCAAATGATATAACAAGTTGTATAAACCAAGATGAAGAAAGAATTCATACATTAATTGATACATTAAAATCTTAAATATAATATGTATATTTATATATATTATGGCTGAAACAGAAGATATAATAGAACATAAATTAACAAGACAGCATGCTGATGGAATGGAAGACTCCGTAATACCAGAGGGACCTGACATGACGGATAATGCCCATACATTAGTGTGTAAAGAAATAATGGCAGAAATGAAAATAGAACATGATAAATACGAAAAAATAGTCAAAAAAATAAAAACGTCAATCCATCAATTATTTCTAGTAAAATGTAAAGTAGAGAAAGGAGAATATTACTTTTTAGCAGAATATAAAAGCGATGGATTTAATGATTATTTTGGAAAAAATTCTGGTTTTGGTGAGATACAACAGTGTATGCACGATAACGTTATGACAAATCGTCCCGGTGAAAAAGAAAGATTAAATAAATTGTATGGTTCAAGCGGTGGTCCTAGCCTAGGATTTAAATTTTTACATAATAATAAGGATGTTACAATAAAAATAGGACCACCCAATAAACGAACGATAAGTTATGAAGATTTTAAAAACTCTTTCATTCCTATTAACGATGCATTTATGTATGAAAATATGCCAAAAACAATAGATGCTACTAATATTGTTGGAATGAATTTATTAGAGCCACCGAACAAACCACCGCCGCCGCCGCCCGTACCAGGACTACTACCACCACCACCAACATCAGGAGCACCAATCCTCCCACCAGTACCACCAACAGTGACGAAAAAAGCTGACGCTGTTGATTTAACAGAGGAGGAGGAGGAGGAATTTTCTGATGTAAATGAGGGTGATATTAATGTAGTGGATATAGAACAGAAAGAAGGGGGGAGAAAGAAGAGAAGAAAAAAAGGAAGTAGATCAAAGAAAAGAAGAGGAAGAAGAAAGAATAGTACAAAGAAAAATTAATTATATCAATAATTAATATAATTAATGTTTCATTTTTGTAAGCATAAAGACGCATTAGGTAAACCTGGTGAAGGTGTTCATAAATATAGAATAATGAATATAGCTATAGTAGATGTATTGTTGACAATATTATTAGCGAAGGCTATTCAATATTACATAATACCAACATATGATATATGGCTTATATTATTTGCTTGTTTTATATCTGGTATACTACTACATAGGATATTTTGTGTTAAAACTACAATAGATAAATTATTATTCGGTTAATAGAATTTCTTTATATAATTTTTCAATAGTAAGTAATTTAGAGCGTTTATCAGTTAATTTCAGTAATTTTTTTTCGATAGTTTTTTTATTATATTTTATTTTAAGTCTTTTTTGTAATAATGTTCTATATTTTTTATATTTTAAGTAGATAATGATTCTTCTAATAAGTTCTTTAATAACGAGAGACCTTAAAGGTTCTTGTCTAGAGGATAGGTCTGAAGGGAAATTAAGAAGGTCAAGCTTTCTTTGCGCTGCATATTTGGAAGGATGTATAACAGGATAAGTTCCACCAAATTCGTGATGTTTATAAATAGTTTTCATAGGGGGTATTTTTTTAGTTTTATTATTTTTTCGTTTTTTTCTTTGCTTTTTCTTTGTATTGGTCATAATTATATTATAATAATATAATTATTTATATAAATGGATAGAATTAAAAAAGAATTAAAATGCGATTATATATTTAAAATCATCTTTCTAGGTAACCAGGGCGTGGGAAAGACAAGTATAGTTCGTCGTCTAAGAGATAAAGGATTTAAATATAAAGCAGAACCAACGATAGGATTGGATTTTACATCCTTACATGCGAATATTACACATGGTAAGAAAGTAAAATTCCATATATGGGATACTGCGGGACAAGAGAATTTTAATAGTATTATTCGTTCATATTATAGAGGTGTTGCGTGTGCTTGTATTGTGATAGATGTATCTGATCATGATGCCTTGAATAATGCATCTAAATGGTTAAAAGAATATGATACATTAAAAAGTCCAAATACAGTTGGAATGCCAATTATAATAGGTAATAAAACGGATTTAAAAAGAGAATATACTTATGAAGAAGGAGAAGGATGGGCGAACGATAATGGTTGTATGTATTGGGAAATGAGTGCGAAGAATAATGATAATACATCTGGTTTATTATATTTTGTAGGAAATAATATATTTAATAATTGGGATGGTGAATCAAAAGTATCGGGTGTTCAGAATAATAAATTGAAAGAAAATATAGAAATGACAGTAACTCATAGAGATAATTTTTTAAAATCGTGTTGTTCTATAGTTTAATATTGATATAACATGCGAACCTGTAAAGAGAAAGACCAATCCATATTGTTAAGATTAACAATATAACCTTTATCATTTAAAAGTCTTACGCGGAAAGCTGATAAATTCACAGGACCAAAATATATTCTTTTAGTTAAATCTGGTCTAGGATTATTGAATATGAAAGTGCCGAAATTACTAATAGGTCCATTAGGAATAGCAATACGATTAAGAACGTCAGTAGAAGCGGGGCTAGTATATCTATCAGCCGCTTTGCCACTCATAGCTAATTTAAGTTGCTCAACAGTATAAAGTTGTTTGGCAGTTAAATTAGAACTTAAATCGCGATTGACAGGTCTAGCTCGACAACCTTGTTCAGGTAAATTCCATTGTGGAAGACAAGGGTCATTCAAATCCATATGCATAGTTTGTTTATTATAATAACTAGGTAATGTGAAATTAGCTTTATTACTGGTCATAGTGACCAGGTCTTGGTTTGGTTTACTGTTTTGAAAATCATCAAGAGATAATAAAAAATATCTAGGTCCCAATAAATCAAGTAATGCTTCTCCTGTAGCAGTTTGTGTGGGTTGAATAACATAATCAGTAAGTCGAAATCCTAATAAATAACCAAGATTGTAATCAATTTTTTGTCCCACACCACCACCTTCAACACATAAGGAAATAGATGCAGAAGGCCTATACCATTGAATTCTAACATTAAATATATTATTATTTTTAACAGATATCTTATGTTTAACAGGGTCATATGAAAAAACTAAATTAAGACTTGGGTCAATCGCATTTAGAGCTGTTACAATTTGTTCGGGTGTTTTATAATTACCAGCAGGTATAATTTTTGGAACACCATCTTCAATATCAGTACAAAAATAATTAGTTCCATATTCTTCGTTAAAAACCCACCATGAATAAGGTATTTCAGCGCTTATTAATGATATTTCCATAGATTTTTTTAATGGTTGGTTTAGATTGATAGTATAATTAGTTGAACTTTGTAGTTTTTTATTTGAGTTGGGACCAACAGAAGGACAAGAAACAGAAGAAGGATCTAAAATAGTTCTATATGCACTATCGAAATTGATTGTTCTTGTAATGAATTGTATAGCGGTAGGATTAGTCGTTCCCTGTTTATAAAACTGTTGATGGGAATAAGCAGAAGGCATTCTTAATTCAGCTATAACATTTTGTCTATCATCCATATTTTTGATTTTACCAGAATATCTATCACCTACGATAATTTCATCTTTTTTTTTTGCTCCAACCCCTTCATAAAAAAGTCCTTCTCTTGTTAAGTTATCTTTATCTGCTAATAATTTTTTTCTAACGTCAAAGAAAAATTTTTTAAAAATAGCATTTTTATCATATTTATCTATATATTTTTGTGTTATTTGTATAATATCATCTTTTGTTAATTTAATATCGTGTAAAACGCCCATAATAGCTAGTAATTCTTCAGCTTGATAATTAGCAACGTCAAAATCAGTCATATCGGGACTTTCTTTATTAGACATATATATATATAAATCCTATATTTATTATATAATATTTTTCTTAATAAATTATATAATGGAAGCATTAGATAATTTGATGGGGCCTTTAGACTCTATGTATTGTATTTATTTTTATATAGCTGGTTTAGTAGCACTAGCCGGAGCTGTATTAGCTGCAGTTGGCGTTATTCCTTGTTTAATGGATAAGAAAAAGCAACAATATTGTATTCATCTAGTTATGTTATCAATACAAATGTTGCTAGGATATTTAGTGAATAGATTATTATATAATATGTGTACCAAATAATTGATAGTTTGAGATTTCTAACTATCAATTATTTATCTGAACCACTCATTTTGCTAACTTTCGCTTTTTCTCCAGTTAAATCTTCAGCAGCTTTCTTTAATTCTTCCATGGTAGGAATATGAGCGTCAGGAATAACAGGTTGTAATTTTCTATAGTTCTCAGGAAAATCAATAATAGCAGGTAATCTTTGAACACCTTTATCTTCTTTATAATAAGAAGGTATATATTTGAAATCGTTTTTACGATATGGATGAACAGCTATAGTATCTTTTGAAACTTGGGATGAGATAACTATCCTTACAATTTTAGGTTTTGATTTATTTTGAGTTGCTAGATACTTTTCAACGAATGCTACCTGTGCATAAGCTTTTACAAAACAAACCATTTCGTTACCTTCAGTTCCACAAATATTATCCATTAATAATCCATTATGGTCTTGTAATAATCCGGTTGCTAGGTATGTATACCCAAGACCTATTCCTTTAGCGAAGAAACCTTTAAAGCTCCATGGATCTGAAATGCCTAATACTTTACATTTTCTTTTTAGATCATTATCATCTAAATTTTTACCTGTGACGAGTTTATGTAAATTTTCTTTTAACTGTTGTTGTTGTTTTCCCCATTCACTAGCATTTAAATCAAACTCACCATTTTTATTGAAAACTTGAGGACAACACATTCTCACAGGTCCACTCATCCTATGGTGGGTATGTAAATACATAACATAGTTACGTGTATGTGGTGCGTAAGCCAATTCGAAATTTGTTTTAGAACTCATGATATTTTTAGAATACTATCACGTATAGTTTTTAAATCAATTTTATATTCCAGGTGTTTTTTTTTTAGTGCTCATTTTAAAGCAATAAAATTGAATTGATTCGTTGATATTATATTAATATATTCTAAAATATCATGACATCAAAAATGCCAACTGAATGCGACATATGTTGCGAAACATTTACAAAACAAGTAAGAAAACCAATACATTGTAAAAAATGTAACTTGGTATCATGTGCTTGTTGTGTAAAAAATTATTTATTAAGTAAAAAGGACCCTCATTGTATGGGATGTAAAGTGGGTTGGACAGACGCATATTGTACAGAAATATTAGGAGGATTTATGCATGGGATATATAGAAATCATACTAAGGATTTATTATGGGATATAGAAAAAGCTAGGATGCCAGAGACTATGCCTGCTGTTGAAAGAGTAATTAAGATAAGGAAAATGAAAGAAGATGAAATGAAAATGGCAGCAGAGATGGAGGAAGCTAGACGAGTATGGGATAATCTTAAACGAATGCATGATACGTTGAAATACAATATACAGAATGGAAATGTTGATGGTTCATCAAAAGAAGAAATGGAACAGAAGAAGAGGAGCTTTCATCGTGCCTGTCCAGTTGCTGATTGTGCTGGTTTCTTATCATCGCAATGGAAGTGTGGTGTTTGTGAAACTTGGACGTGTAAGGATTGTATGGAAGTTATCGGGAAAGATAAAGAAGCAGAACACGTTTGTAATCCTGATGTTTTGGCGAGTGCGCAATTATTGAAGAAAGAAACGAAACCGTGTCCGTCTTGTTCTGCTGCTATATTTAAAATTTCAGGATGTGACCAGATGTGGTGTACACAGTGTAAAGTTGCGTTTTCTTGGAGAACTGGTTTAAAAGTTAACGGAACAATTCATAATCCACATTTTTATGAATGGCAGAGAAAAAATGGCGGTGCTCGTCCAAACCCGGGTGCTATTGCCTGTGGAGGAGTTCCGGCATGGGGTAATTATCTTAATAGATTACAAAAACTAGAATTTCCATATTGGTCAGGATATAATTATATAGATGATTGTATAAGAAATGGTAGGATAATGCAAGGTTATTTAGCAGGAAGTGGTGTTCATACATACGGAGAATCTAGTAATCTTTGGCATTTAGGAGTGCGACAATCGGTTAGTCAAGAAACTTTTAAATTAATGGTAGAGTCAGGCGTTAATATAAGAACAGGAAGAAATCCGGAAAGGATGGAACGTATTCCTTTGAAATGTTTTGATGTTACAAAATTAGTAGATATGGATAATAACCCTACAGGCAACGTAAGACTTGAATTGAAAACGTCAAAAATGGCTTTAGATATGTATAGGTTAATGGACTATCTTCAAAAAAAACATCGAGCCGCAATTCATTTTCAAAATGTAGAATTGGATCGTTTAAGACGAAATGTTAATAGACAAAATAATGATAATGAATTGGATAGAGTTCAATATATATTGAAAGAATTGCCAGAGAAGCAATTTAAAACTAAATTGATAAAAAAGGATAGAAAACATAAAAAACAGAGAGCAATTTTAGATATATTTGAAGTATTTAATGGTGTTATGAGAGATTGTGTAAGGGCAATTTATGATGTTATTACTAGGGAAAATTTGGCAAAATTAAAAGGTAGTGCTCTTATAATTAATATTATAAGAGAACAGGCAGAAAGGATGGAGAATGTTAGAAAATATGCTAATACCGAACTATTGAAAATAAGTAAAACATACAAACAAGTAGTGCCATATATTAAAAGAGATGGTTATGCATCATATGAAACTGTTAAATATGAAGGTGAAATAAAGAAACGTTGTGAAGAACTAGGTGGTATAGAACAATTATTCGGCCCTATAGTAGGTACTAAAAAAAGTGGTCCTAGAAGTGACAATTTCGATTATTCAATTCCACGTGCTCTAAGAAAAAACTATATAACTCCCAAAAAGGATAAAGATATAGAAGATGCTTATAAAGTATATAGAAGTGGTATGATTGATAGGAGAAGAAGGTATTAAATACTTACTATTTTATAAATAAATTTCTTAAAAATGTAAATACTATTTTAATATTATTTACATCTTTTTTAATGTTGGAACAAATATGCCCTCTTTTAATTTCACCACAACTATCGCATCTATATTTTTTAAAAGAGAATATAGGCGTTAGATTACAAGTTTTTGGTATTTTATTTTTATTTTTATTTATTTTCATCAATAGTTGGCGATGCTTTTCATCTTTTTTACGATGACAGACGGAACATCTTCTAATATCTTTCTTTTTATTTTTCCAATACCAATTACCAGATTTATTAGATACGAATTCTTTAAATGGTGGTGTGGATGATATTCTTTCTTTTTTTAATGAGAAACAACTATGATTCCAACCTCTTTTTAAATGCTTACTTCCTTTAAAAACTAAATGTTCCAAATACTTTAATACTTTCCAATCATCTCTTTTTAATATTTTTTTCCTTGAAATATGAAATTTACCATGATAAATATAGGAATTGAAATAATCATTATCATATATTTTGACACCGTGATCTTCACATCTTACAGGAAAATTTCTTACTATACCAATACCTTCTATTTGATTCGTTTCGTTATTCATTTCCAAAATAAATATACCTTTATCGGTAGGAATTCTATCACATATCGGTGTCATTAATGTTGTAACAGTATAATTACTTTTGTTATTTTCTTTTTTCCATTTGATATTTTCTTTGTATGTTTGGGTATTGAATTTAGATGTTCCTATGTCTTGAATTGACATAATGAAATCAATATCAGTTTGTTTCATGAATTGTTTTAAGGATGTATAATATTTTTATATTCAATTTTATATATAATGAACCCTAAGATGCATATATATATAAATTTAATGTTTGTTTTATTATTTGTTATAATATTAATTGATGTAAAACAGAAAAAGAATATAGAATTAGCACAGAATGCTATAATAGTTTTTATTGTTATTATGTTATTAAAAATATTATTATGGGCATATGAAATGAATAATGGTAAGAAGGATACTTGTGATATAGTGAAAGATTGGTTCGATTGTTAATTACACCAGATGAGCATATTTGATTTTTTCTTTGCTTTGTTCCAATTTTTTTTATTATTTGATTTAACTTTTTTTACATTACAGGATAAATTAAATAAGGTTTGTGTCAGATTAGGTTCATCTTTTTTTTTGTTCATTTCTTTCACTATATCAAGATCTTCAGGGTTTGTATCGTAAATTTTAGTTAACTTGGCTTCTTTTTTAAGAAAGAAAGCTTTATAATATTCTTTCTGTAATTTAATCAATTTCTCATTTTTTTTAATCAACTCACTAGGATATCTTCCTATACGCGTAAATGCTTTTGTATAAGTTTTGTTTCTATTTGTGTGCATATGTAGCACCATAGCAGAAGGTATCCATTCTTCATCTATACCTTTTTCTTCCCAATCTTTGTTTAACATTTCATATTTATCAAAGAAGTGTCGTATATGTTTAGCGTGACAATCTTTGAAACCTCCATAATTATAATTTAACTCGTTCACAATTTTTTGGTCGCCTTTATTTAATTCTATTTTTAAACGAGTAATATTATGATTTAATAATGCTGTTTTTATCAAAATAGCAGTTTGGTGATCTTTTTCTTTCATAGCCTTTTCGGCTAGTTTTAAATAAAAATGAATATTATGTTTCACTTTTTGTTTTGTTAGATATTTTTCTCCATCGCTCAATATTAGAATAACTAGATTTGTTACAGCATTATTGGTATAATAAGGTATAGACTTTTCTTTATTATAAAGATAACTAATGAGTTTTTTTGCTGCTTTTCTCATCGTTAATGAATTTTCTTCTAACTTTTTATCAAAATCGGTTGTCATTAAATCAATAAAAACTTTTTTCAGATTAAAATTTCTATAACCCAAGCATCCTGTACTCGCTCTTCTATTTTGAGGCGAGGGTGGTGGTGTGGTATCACTCCAACTATTCATTTTATTTAATTTATTAGTAGGCGAAAACATATTTACAGGTTTAAACATTTCACAACCAACCAACGATAGAGTTCTACTCTTTCTTTTTATTGGCATTATTATACTTATTTAAAAATAATTTGTTTTTAAATAATAATAAAATGAATCCTTTCTGCGACTGTGTATTATTATTTTGGGGTTGTTATTGTTGTGGGCATATTGGATTATTTGGTTACGATATAATAAATGAACAATATGATGTGACTAATAAATGTAAAGATTTGTGTGAAAAAATGAAAAAAAAGGATGGATATGAAAGAGTTGAATTAGAAATAGAAGAACACGAACCAGAAATGATGTTACCGGAAACAGGGAAAGATAAGATGCTATATAAGTCATATAAACCTATGGAAACTTTATATGAAATTAAATAGTATTAGCTCTACGTACAGTTTTCGAATCAATAATATCTTTAATTGCATTTTTAAAATTTCCTGATATTTTTTTATTTTGAATAAGCCCATTTAGTTCCACTAGGGAATGGCCACCCACCTCTTTTTCTACGTGTTCTTTTTCTACGTCTTCTCTTCTTTTTCTTTGACCTTTTATTTCTTCTAGTCTTCTTCTTTTTTCTTCTACGTCTTCTACGAGTTCTTTTTCTATAGCCTCCCCTTTTTACCATTTTATTACCTCTATCCATATAATATCTAGCTTGATTTATACATTTGGGGGTTCCACGATGACCACATCCTTTATTCACAGCTTTAACCATCGCTCTCCATTTTTCTTGGTATTCAGCATTATACCATAAAAGGAGACCGGAAAGTTTTTTTACGATAACATCATCTGTATCATCACCCTCGACACCAGCCTCGGCTTCTGCTCTCATTTTAAAATCCAATAACCTTTGGAAATATTTTCTTTTGCTTTTAACATTTTCTAAGCTTATTATGTAGTTATAAAGATAATCGTACCAACTCTTTCCTCCATCACCATTTGCCATTCTTGCTTTTTTTCTATGGGTTCTACAGTCGCCTGACATGGTATCACACGCCATTGGATATCTATTTTCTTCAAGGGCGTCGTGGTATATTTTAGTTTCACTTGTCATATATATATAGTATAGATTTTATCGCATCTTCATATTATCAATAATATAGAAATAGATGGACCATTGTGCGAAACTTTTAACATAATTGGCGTGTAATCCTCTATAAAAAGCAGGAATACCACCTTCGGTATGATAAATTTTTTTGATAGCATCAGTAAAACCATTATATTTTGGAACAGTTGGGTCATAACCCTGTAGTTGTAATCTTCTTCTTAATAAATCTGTAGGATAAGTTATAGTTAAAGCCATAACACTAGCTAAACCACCATTTAGAAAGGGATATTGTGTATTATGTTTTTTAACTTTATCTTGAAAGTAAAATAATAACCCACTAAAACTTCCGAATCCAATTATACTAGTTCCTAGTCCTCCATATAATCTTCTTATAGGTGTCTTTCTAAGAACATCGATTATACCATTATATTTATTTTTATTCATTTGTAAAGAGATGAAACTTCTGGTTGTTTCTAGTGGATAAATAAGAGACATACTAATACATCCAGAAGCAGCACCAGAAATAAGTTTATTTTCGACTGATTTATTAATTTCCTTGAAGAACATATAATTTAAGGTGTATTGAGGTGTGCCTTTTACAAGATTAACACAATTTCCTTTCCATAAATGTCTAATACCTTCGTTTTTAATAACGTCTTTTAAAGTTGAATTTGGAATAAAATGATTTTGTCTTTGTATTCTCCATAACTCGATGGGTGCTGTTAAAGTTTTAGAAATAGCAGAAGAAACGGTTCCTTTAAAAAAATTATCTAAAAGCTCATTCATCATTCTAATATATTAAGAATAAAATTTTTAAATAACAATTATATATATAATGTTGGATTTGGGAATAGATTCACTTGGAAAAAAAATAATAAAACAAGAAAAATTGATAGAGAAAATTTATGGTCCAGAAGGCAAGCACCATGACATAGTAACAGCGGTGTTATTATTGTGTTTATTATTGAAGATGTATTTTCAAGGAGATTTGAAAGGTATTTTACATGAATTAAAAATAAATAGTATTCCACTAAGAAATACTACATTACTGGTAGCAGCAATAATTACTATATTTAAAGATAGTAAGGCGATAAACCTAAGTATTCAACACGCGTTATTTGCGGTATTTTTCCATATATTAACACATAGTAAAAACATAGTGAATATATTTTGGTTTACTTTAATATCAGCATACTATTTTAATGCGCCTGAAGGTGGCGAACATTAATTGTTAAATTAATATAAAAAGAGTTTATAAATTTATATTAATATGCCTTATTATAATATGGATGAACAATTCATAACAAAAACGGAAAATATGGAACAATATATAAAAAAATATAATTATGTGGTTATAAAAGCGGATACTAGTGTTGAAATTTATCAATCATTAAGAAGGATACAAGCGGACATATTAGTAGACGCATCGACAATATCAAAAAAACTAAAAGAGAATAATGGAGATTATTGTTATGTTACATCAAAACCGATGGGTTATGTATTTTATATAAAGAAATTAGCATAATTGATTGCGTAAAACCCAACCTTTTTTACGAGCTAAATATCGGTCATAACTATTATGTTTTTTATCAATACCTTTTTTGGTATCAAATAATCGTCGTTTATTTCTTAATCCGTTAACATTACCGGACATCATACAAACATTATTATTAGATTGGACTGGAAGTTTATTACCAGGTCCTCCTGTATTAGTTATCTGTAAATTACCAGGACAATTATTATTAGCTTTTGTAGTTTGATTTTCAGCTTGTTCTTTGGTGACAGCCAAAATCTTTCGGTCTATGGTCTTGGTGCTAGCTTTTTGTTTAAATTTTTTATCATTTAATCGTGGGTCTCTAGGTTGAAAAATATCACCGAAACAACAATTATTTTGTGAATAACTCATATATAAAGTATAAAGATAATAAAATTGATTCAAATAAATAATACATGATTATTTGTAATGCCAACAAAATGTCCCCATTGTCATAAACAATATAAAACAGCAGCAACATTTGGAAAACATTTCACAATATGTCATGCTCTAGCAAATGCAGAAAAGAATAATAAAATATTAAATACATTAGAATTAACAAACTTGGTTCGAGAATTAATTAAAGATAATAAAATATTGAAAAAAAAAGTGAAACAATTAGAAAATCGTAGAGGAGGATATGGAGAAAGAATGAAAAATTTCGATGTTGTAAAATGGATAAATGATAATATGAAAGATTGTAAACATTTTAAAGATTGGATAAGTGATATCCAAGTAAACGATAAAGCGTTAAAATATGTTTTGAATACAGGTTTTAATAACGGTGTGGTTCATATAATATTAAATAATTGTAAAGGTGAATGTGATGATAATAAGATACCAATAAGATGTTTTAATGAAATAAAAGGTATATATGTATTTGATAGTGAAAAATGGAGATTAATAACAGATAAGGAATTTAAAGAGATTATTTGTTTGATACAAAGAAAATTGTTTGTTGAATACAAAGATATAGAAAATAAAATGGATGTATATAATCCAAATAAGAATGATAAATATTTGGAAGATATGAAGATATTGTGTGGTAATGGTGAATTAGAAAAGAATAGTAAAATCATTCAAAATAAGTTTTATACTGAAATTAAATTGAGTGGTCGTCGTTTAGCTACATAAAAAATAATTTTGAATATTTTAATTATTTTTTATTTTTATTTAGAGACATAATTTATAACATATCATATGTCTAAAACACTATATTGTATTCGTCACGGATTAGCTTTACATAATGTATTATACTATCACGTAGGAACAAAAGCTTATACTGAATATAATGATACACCATTATTAGATGAAGGATATATTCAAGCGCAAGATTTAAAAAAAAATTGGGAAGATATAAAAAATATCGAGTTGGTGCTAGTATCACCTTGTATGAGAACACTTCAAACGAGCACGAATATATTCGATAAAATAGGTGTAAAAACAATAGCATTAGATTGTTTAATTGAATATCCTTTTGGTGGAAAGGATATATGTAATAGACGTAAAAATAAAAGTGTATTAGAAAGTAATTTTCCTTGGGTAGATTTCAGTCAAATAAAAGAAGTTGTTGAATGGTCAAAGGAAAATGAAACAGTAGAAGAATTAGAAAAAAGAATTGGAGTATTTAAAGAATACCTTAAGACGAGAAATGAGAAACACATAGCTGTAGTATCACATAGTTCTTATATAGGTCAAATGATTGAAGGTAAAATAGGTAATGAAGATAATGAATTAAAGCATTGTCATCCATATATACATAAACTATGACTGCTGGTTCAATTGTTGTTGTAATGTTTATGTTACTTTCTATAGGATTTGTTGGTTGTCTTAAGTTATATGTTGATTTAAGTCAACCTAGTAGTGTTAGACCTATTTAGATAGTGCTTTTTTTTTAGTGCGGTTTTTGCGGTTATTTTTTCTACGTGAAGGAAATGCTTTCCTTCTCTTCTTCTTTTTACGACCACCTTTTTGTTTTTTACCAGAAAGTGATCCTTTCCTTACTGATCTACCACGCACTACAGATTGTATTGCTGTAGCTGCCGCATCTTTACCTTCCTTTTTGTTGGCTATATTTGGTTTACCTGTTTGAAAAGCAAATCTTTCTTTTTGTGTACACTGTGGTGTTTCGCAAACTTTATCCTTATTCCAACGCCGAAACCTTCCACATTGGTTCTTTTTAGCTTGTTTGAGTTGTTCCTTACATGCATCTTTATTTTTTATACCAGCCTCAATATCTCTAACTATTTTGTTTTGACCTGCTGTTTTACTTTCTTGTTTAGATAAAAAACGAAAAGGTTTATCAAATTTATATATATCTGGATTTAATATATCCGTATCGGATAATTGTTTATTCTCATGCCAAATATCACTATCCCAAAATTCTTCTTTTTTTTTAATTCTACTTCCATTTTTTGAAAGATATTTGAATTTTAACATAACAGCAGGTTCCCAACCATATATTTTAAATCCACCCAATACTCTTCCTTTTGACCCTCTTTGTAATTGTATTTCATGTCCGCCTTTTAATGAATCCCATTCTTGTAATATTTTGTTCGTAAAAAAAGTTTTTTTGTTAGGCATCTCTTCAAAATCTTTAATTGAAATCTCCATATTAATATATAATGATAAAAAAAGTTAGTTTTTTTTCATTATAATTTTAAAAGTATTTATCGGTGAATTCTTTAAGTGTGAATATAGGTATTTTTAGTGATAAGGCTTTTCCTGTTTTGGAAGAACCGTGGTCTTTATTTTTTACCAAAACTAAAAGGGTTTTAGTGTTAACAGTATTAGTTATAACAATACCAAATTTTTTGAGCTGTTCTTCCAATTTTTTATCTCTAAATCCACTAATAGCAATTTTTTGACCATATAATGGATGACCAACATTAATATTGGTATGTTTTACATATTTTAATTTACTTTCTTGTTTAATAGCGGTCATAAATGCAACAAATTCTTTAATATAAGGGACGAATAACATAGCTGTTTTATCTTTAAATCCTGGTAAAACTGCTATTTTTTTCAATTTTTCATCATCAGTTTCATTTGAAATAAGAATATCAGGATATTTTTCTAATATAGCGGTTACTCTAGATAATCCCATGCCTCTTCCTAATATATTAGTAGCTACAAGAAGTTCTGGTAATGTACATTTAATGATACACTTTTGAATACTATTCCTAATTTTATTAGCTGTTTTGTCCTTGAAACCATCAACGGTTAAGAAGTCTTCTAGAGACATATTAAGAATATCTTGTACGCTATTGAAACCGGTATTCATAATTCTTTGAACATTACCTCTACCTAAACCAACAACACCTATATTAACGAAGAATGCGTGGATCATTTTTAATCTTACAGTCATATCATCGTTAGGATTAGTAAGAATATAATCAACACCTTTTAATTCAACATTATATTTTTCAGGAGGAGGCTGAATTTCAACAGGAGTTAAGACATTATGAACTTTTGGAATAACATCACCACTACGAATGATTTCAACAACAGCGCCAACATCAATTCCATTATTGCGACGATACAATTCATTATGAACAGTTACGAATGTAATAGTAGCACCACATAGTTTAACAGGTTTAACTCTTATTTTAGGTTTCAAATATCCATCTTTACTTGGTGACCATATAACTTCTTCGACAACAGTTTGTGCGATTTGGTCATCGGTAATGATTTTGAATGCCCAAGCGTGTTTAGGATTGCCTGATATTCTTTCAACAATTCTATCTTGTGTGATGATAATACCATCAACTTCAAATTCATAATACTGTTTCCAACCAAGTAATGTTTCTTTTAATATATTGAAAGGATTTTTTGCGCGTTTTAATCCTCCTGTAACAGCATGTTCAACGACGTTAAAACCAATTTTTTTCAACATTTGTAGTTGTTCGACAGGACTTCTAACAGGTTCAATTAGTTCATAAGTCACGAAGGTTAAATCTTTAACAACATTAGGGTCAACTGATTTAGCGTTTAAAATACCACTAACAAAATTTCTTGGATTAGCGAATTTATCACTATATTTTTCGGCAAATAGTTGTTTTGAAATAAGTATTTCACCTCTAACACTAATACCAGGATAATTAGGTAGATTTAAATATGGTGCTAAATGCGTAACATTTTGTCCAACTTTACCATTACCTCTGGTATATAATAATAGTTTACCATTTTCAGTAGAGTATCCCATAGAACAACCATCTAATTTAGCACTGATTATGTGTGTTCCTTTCCATTCTTTTGCTTTTTTATTAACCTTATCTTCTTTTTTAATTTTATCCATAGACCACATTTCATAAGGAAGCGTCATTTTGCGATTTTCATCAATTTTGATAAGACTATGACCTTCATCAACAACCTTATTATCAGGATAGTTTTCTTTAATAAAATCAATAAGATGATCATATTTAGCATCACTCATAATTGGTTTGTTATTGTTATAATAACCGTGATTTGCTTCACGAACTAAGAAAGTGAGCTGTTCTTCAGTATAATTCTCCAAAACATTATTATTAGCGATAAAGTCCATCACTAATTTATGTAAATTTTGATGTTTTTTCTTTCTAGTTTTATTATTTCTCTTAGTGAAAACTTTAAAATTCTCAGCTGTTTCGCGGTCACAAGGTTCAACCCATTTGATATTTAAGAAATCAAATATATCTTTCTCATCCTTAAATTTATGGTTTATTTTTGCTCCTTTTACACCCTTTTTAAGCTTATAAAGACCGTGTTCATTCATGGTATAACCCATTTTAAGAGCTTGTCCTCTCATAAGTGTATTGAATATTTTACTACCAGTAAAATACAATACAGCAAAAGGATATTCTTCTTGTGTGGTAAACATGAAATCCAATCGCCTTGCTGGATGTCCGCGCAATTTACCGACAGTTAATGATTTTTTCTTTCCTTTAGACAACAATTCAATAATAATTTTATTTTTAATAAGAGCATCAATAAATAAATCAAAAACATTACGATTATCATATGAAGATGTAATAATAACATCAATATCGCCAGAATTATTAGCACCTCTACGATAAGAACCAACAATTTCATAATGAAAATCAGTAGCTATTTTAATTTTACTCATTTTGGTTCGATAATGTTCAATTTCCAGTCTTGGAATTCGTTTAAGAATATCTTCATAATATTTTAGTCCTTTTTTTTGAACATCATTCAATAGGTTATCTTGATATTCTCTAAGTTCATCAATTGTGGTTACTTTATCGCCATTAACAAGTGATGCTGCTTTTTTAGGACCAATTCCATAAACATTTGTAAATATGTTTATGGGATTATTCTTGAAATCTTCTATCATTTTAAGTGTTCCTGTCTCTTGAAGTTCCTTATATTTGGCAACAGTAGAAGCACCGATATTTTTAATTTTACCTAATTCTCCAGGTGATTCAACTTCTTTATTATATAAAATCAAAGCATCGATGGCTTTTTGGGCTGCTTTAGAACCCATAAAGTCACCTTTCTTACTTTTGATTTGTTGAACTTGTTGTAGTGTTGAAATGAATTGTGTATTTTTACTCATGATTATATTTTACATATATTTTTATATAAATATCAAATCAATTTTATGTTACATGATATTATATGCACCTGGTTATTATAATTGTAGGTATTGTGATATGTGAAGCGATAGCACAATATCATATAAAATTGTATAATGAAATACCTGAAAAATACTATTATCTTATGGGTCTTGGTTTTTATGGAATTATAGTATATTTATTGAATGAAGCTTATAATAAAACAACTATGGGAACAGCGAAAGTGTTGTGGGCAGGAATGAGTTCTATAACAATATTATTGGTGGGAAGGTTATTTTTTGGTGAGAAAGTCGAAACGAATGAATGGGTAGGGATGATGTTGATATTACTTGGAGTTGCAATAACACAAATGAAGAAAAGTATGTGGTTAACGAGGGAATTAAATAAAGAAGCAAAAGAAATATTTGATATGTTTAAACTTTAAAAGTAAGATTTGATAAATTTTTTAGATAAAATATTATCTAGATATTTATTTTTCTTTGAGCGATTAAGTTTTTCTTTTCTTTTCTTTATAATAATCTTTTCTGTAATTTTAGGTGACGAATATTGTTTCATTTTATAATAAAAAAATATTAAAATATTATAAGATGACCGAACAAATATCTAGTTATGGACAAGTCCAAACAGTCAAAAATGGTAAAAAAGTACAACACAAAGAATATGGACTACATTATGATGGAATGAATATGGATATAGCAATTAAAGATGCTGTGAATAATAAACATATAATTGGTAGATTAGATAAAAAAGATATAATGAATTTATTAACCCAAAAAAACGAAAAAGTTAGTTTAAAAGACAATTTAGAAAAATTATTACCAAAAAAAAATAGTCAAAGAAGAAAACCAAAAACTAAAAAAAGAAATAAAAATAAGAATAATATAAGGTTTAAAATAGAAGAAAAGTCGAAAAAAAGAAATAAAAAGTCAAGAAAACGAAAAAAGGGTAAAAAAGAACAAAGATTAAAAGACTTTTTTAACTTTCTTAATTAAGGCTCTATAAACATCTGGATTATGAGTTTTTAAAGTACCATTCTTTTTACTGACAATATATTCTTTGACTTTATCATTTTCCATTAATTGTAAATATTTTTTTGATGCATATAATTGTATAAATTTTATGTTATCGATTCCAGCTGTTTCAATAAATACACGAGGGATTTTTTTTACAAAATAAATGAATTCTATAAACATTTCATTATGATCAGGAAATGTGAAAGATAATATTTGACGTGTATTTTTGTTGTTATACTCTAAATGTTTATAGTAAAAATCTGAACGTAGTTCAATTGATTTATCAATTATTTTTTTTTGTATCTCTGTGTAATTAGAGTTCAGCAAAGAAAAAGATAATTCTATAAAAAATCCCATTTAACATTACTAAATAAAATAATATTTAGTAATTTTTACACTTATTTGCATTAAGAAAAATATAATTTTTATATAAAACCAAAGCGTATGATAAAAATAAAAAATATAAATATCAATTAGTTTATTTAATAAAATAAATAGGTATATTATATACAATGACAGAGTACTGGAAACAACACAGTGGTGCAAAGAAAAATAGAAATGTAAAGGCAACAAGCGTGTTAATGGAAAAATCGAATTTTTGGGAAAGAGGTAGTAACTTAGAATTATATCATGATAATGATGGTAGTACAACTTATTTGGGGATTGGAACTAATGCCCCTTACAGTCGTTTGTCGGTTGGTGATTCAGCAGTTCAAAGAAGATTACCAAATGCCAATAATGGGAATTTTGCTCTATGTGAAAAAAACGATGGTAGTGAAGCAACGGGTATTGGATTTTATGAACGTTTTAAAAGTAATGATCCTACATTAAAAAGACTATTTACAGGATTAAAATTTATAGTTAATAAAGATAACAATAATACTATGGATACATCTGGTCAAAATGTTAAAATGCTTTTAAGAGATGATGGTAAAATGATATTGGGTCACGACCCTGATTATACAACAGCATTAGAACCTTACAATATTGCTATGTTTGATGTATCAGGTAACATAAGAACAAGTAATTATATGATTTTAAATAAAGTTGAAACTATTACAGGTTATAAACCACCTGGAGCTATAAGATATGATGGTTTAAAGTTAATTTATTTTGATGACGATGGAAGAGACCAGGTAATTAAGGTTGAATCTGATGTAGCAGCAACAGGAGATTGGTCTAGTGGACAAGATGAAGATGGTAACTTTACTGTATATTTACAGGCAGTTCCTGTTGGGATATTAAGAAATTTATATGATCAGGATTTATTTGAAGCAGAATTTCAAGTAGAAGGTCGTGTTACAGTAGGTGACCAAGCTTGGATGAAACTTCCAATATTTTCTGGAACAACAATTTATGATGTCTCTGGTGATGGTATAATGTCCATTCAAAATAATATCGGTATTCATACTCATCAACCAAATGCTATGTTAGACTGTAATTTGTATAATAACACACCTTGGATAAAATGTGGTCTAGATGATGTTGATGTTAGTGGTCAAAGTGTAGGCATGGGACAACAAATTGATATAAAATCCGGATTAAATTTTGTATTTGGCCAAAACCACACCATTATAGCAGACCCCTCTACTAATTTAACTCATCGTTCGTTCGTAATGGGTTCTGATAATAGAGTTATAGATGGTAGAGACGCAACCATTTTTGGTAATGATAATTTAATTCATAATTCACGTGATTCTTCTGCTAATTTTATTTTTGGTATCAATAATCGTATTTTTGATTGTTCTGCTGGATTTATAGCAGGTGAAGATTGCACATTAGGGTATATAGCTGGAGGTAGAGAATGGTCAGCATATGGTTCTCAAGCTATGGGGAGAGAAAATTTCGTCATTTCTTATATATCTCACGCTGCCGGATATAAAAATAAAATCATTAAAGGAAGCTACAATACTGTATTTGGTACACACAACGATATAAGCGGTAGTTATATGAGTATGTTAGATGGTTCTGGTAATTATATTAAAGATAGTAGTGGTTGTTTTGCTTTTGGATTTTCAAATGAAGTTTATACTAACACATATGGTTCTTTCCTTTCCGGCATTTCGCATACTGAAACAACTGGTGAATATAATGCTTTATTTGGCAACACACAAACATCTTTACGATCAAAACAAAATTTAGTTTGTGGTAAATCCAACTCCTTAACCGATACAACCAATAACCTTATTATGGGTTTGTCAAATATTGTTACAAGGTCAGTTGAAACTATAATATCAGGTAAAACCAACATCGTAACAGATACAAGTGGTGCTGCCGTTTTTGGTTCGTCAAATACTGTTGTTAATTCAACACATAACAGTATAGTAAGTGGTGAATTACATACTGATTCTAACGGAACAAATAATGCCCATTTCGGGAAATCTGCAAATGCAACATCATCTACTAATAATATTACAAGTGGAAGTGATAATTATTTACATACAGTAAAAGAAAGTGTTATATTTGGTATATCAAATAACGCTATTAATGTTGAACATTCGATGACATTAGGCAAAGAAAATAAAATTAGAGATACATCAGGAACAATATTATTTGGTAATAATAATGATGCGTCAGGTAATGTTTTAAACACTTTCGTCTCTGGAACAAATCATGATATTACCGGTGGTTCACAAAATACCGCATTTGGTGATAATTCAAATATGACCGGTTCAAATAATAGCATGTTATCCGGTTTAAATAATATGGCCACAAGTATTTGGAATAGTATCGGGTTTGGTAAAACCAATCATTTGGATACTACAATCGATTCATTAACTTCTGGTAATGCTAACAAATTAAAAAATACTTATGCAACAACTGTATTGGGAAGTGAAAATGACGCAAGTAATAACACAACAAACTCATTTGTTAGTGGTTCTAATAATAGAGATTATAATGGGCAATATAATGCAACTATAGGCAAATCAAATTATATTAATAATGGTGAAGGTAATATGACATCTGGTAACACAAATACAATTACCGACGCAAGTATGAACACAACATTAGGAACTGGTAATACTATAACAAATAACGATGATTCATTTGTATCAGGTAAAAACAATACATTAACTAATAACAATATAACTTTCGTTATTGGGGAATCAAATAATGTTAATGGAAATACAATACATAGTTTTGTTAGTGGTAAAAGTCATACCATCACAAATACTAAAAGAGATGGAGTATTTGGCGAATCTCACGATATAAGTGGAACTACTAATACTTTCACTAGTGGTAAAGATAATGCTGTTACTGATGTTACTAATGGTAGTGTTATCGGTATTGATAATATAGTTAATAACTCAACAACCGTATTTGTTGATGGTAGTGCTAACATCGTTGATAATTCAGAATTAATGAAGGTAATAGGAACTGGTAATATAGTAACAAATACTAGTTATTCTATGGTAAAAGGAAAGAATAATAAAGATTATAAAGGAACTAATAATACCGTATTTGGAGAAACGCATGATATAAGTAATTCGTCATATGTATTTATAAATGGTTATGACAATACCATTTTATCTGATATAAATTCTAGTATAATGGGCAAAGAAAATACGTTAACACAAAATAATACATCTTTCGTTACAGGTGAAAAAAATATAGTTAAAAATAATGAATCTGTATTTGTTTCCGGAAAAAATAATGATGTTAGTGGAAATACAAAATTTTCTTTGACTACTGGTGCTACAAATAAAGAAAATGCTGGTTATGCTAATTTAACAAATGGTGAAGTAAATCATATTAATAATGAAAAAACTACTATTACTAGTGGTTGGAATAATACAGTAAAAGATGGTTCATACAACCAAGTATTTGGTTATCAAAATACAAGTAATACAAATTCACAATCTTTCATATCTGGCAAAAATAATAGTTTATCGAATAATTCAACAACTTCCACTTTCGGTAGTTCAAATATCTCTAATACAAATATTAATAGTATGATTGTTGGTGATACAAATACGACAACCAGTAATAACTATTCATTTATTAATGGCAAAACTAATAATACTAGTAGTTCTACCGGTGTTATGGTTTCTGGTTTAAGTAATACAACTTCAACAGAAAGTGAATCTTTCATTATGGGGAAAGATAATACTGTATCTTCGGGAACATATAATACAGCATTAGGATTAAATAATAATAGCGATACAAATACATCCTCATTTGTAGCTGGTAAAAACAATACTCTATCTAATAATACAACGGTAGCTGTATTTGGTTCAAGTCACGATATTAGTGTAAATTCAGTTGATAGTTTTATTTCTGGTAATTCCAATAAAGAAACAACAGGAACTAATAATGCTACATTTGGAAAAACAAATATTACCACAACATCTACAAATAGTTTGACTGTAGGTTTATCTAATAATTTAACAACGGCAACAAATAGTCTTACTTCTGGCGAAACAAATAAAGTAACTAATGTTACAAATAGTATTATATCGGGTAAAGACCAAAGTGGTAATACTATTATACGTTCTCTTATGAATGGTGAAAATAATTCAGCAAGTCAAGTTACAAATTCATTTATAAGTGGTAAACAAAATTCATTATCATCAGATAATTATAGTACCGTTACAGGTTTCAATAATACTTTAACAACCACAACAGGAAATATAGTAAGTGGTGATAGTAACACATTAACAAATACAAAAAGAGATATTGTTCAAGGTTTATCTAATCAAGTAAATAATAGTAATGATATTGTTATGGTAGGTGAAAGTCACGAAGCTACCAATAGTGATAGAACAGCAATATTTGGATATAATCAAACATTAAGTAATTCTATTAATTCAATAGTAAGTGGTAATACAAATACAGAAACAAATGGTGATAATAATGCAACTTTTGGTAATTTGAATCAAATAACAAGAACTTCAAATTCGATCGCTGGAGGTAAATCAAATACTATAACTGATAGTAGTAATTGCCAGGCTACTGGTGATACAAATAGCTCTAATAATGTAGACAATAGTATAACAGTAGGTAAAAGTAATAGTGTTACCGATGTTTCTAATACAGCAATTTTTGGTTTAAGTCATCAAGTAAAAACAACAACCTTAAATTCATTAGTTTCGGGTAAATCCCATATTGAAACAACAGGAACAAATAATGCTTTATTTGGTGAAGAACACGAAACTACCACAACAACTAATACCTTATCAACTGGTAAAAATCATACAATAACAACAGGTTCCCAATCATTAATATCAGGTAAAGATAATACAGGTAGTACGATTACAAATGTATTTGTTACAGGTGAATCAAATAGTATTAGTAATTCAACAAATACAAGTGTTCTTGGTAAATCTATGACAATAACCGGTAATAATAATTCATTTTTAACTGGCAAATCAAACGGTGAAACAAACGGTAATCAAAATGCTTTATTTGGTGAATCAAATACAACCAATAACTCAAATAACACTATGGTTGGTGGTAAATCAAATACAATTACTACAACAGAAAGAAATATTACTTTTGGTTTATCAAATAGCGTTACTAATGGAACAGATAATATAACTATCGGACAAAACAATACTGTATTAGATACTACTTATTCTGGTATTATTGGAACATCACACGATATAAGTAGTAATACTTTTGGAACATTAAGCGTTGGTAAAAGTCATAAAGAATGGAAAGGTAGATTTAACATTACAGGTGGTGAGAGCAATCAAATTGTAAATTCATCTAATATGACTATAGGTGGATTATCAAATAAAATGGTTGATGGAAGTAATAATCTAATCCAAGGAAGGCAAAATGAATTGACAAATGTATACAATAGTGGAGTTACAGGCAAAGAAAATACTGTTACAAATAATCAACATACTGCTGTATCAGGTTGGAATCATACCGTTAGGGGAGAAGTGAATGTTTTTGGTGTAATATTAGGTGAAACAAAAGGGTCTCTTGTAAGTGGTTATAATCATACAGAAACCAGGGGAACAAATAACACAATACACGGACAACATAATACGACATACTTGTCAAGCAATAATATAGTAGGTGGAGCTTCCAATCAATTAAATGTTGCCGTAAGAACATCTACCAACGGCACATTAAACCAAATTACTAGTTCAACGGACACATTAGCAAATGGTAAAAGTAATGTTTTAAATGCTATTGTTGAGACAACAGTATTAGGAAATAGTAATGATATTAGTAATAATACAACTGGATCATTAGTGTCAGGTAAATCCAATAAAGAAGGAAGAGGAACGTATAATGCTACATTTGGTAGCAATAATACAGTTGTAAATGTTACAGATACAATTACTAGTGGTATAACAAATACTGTAAAGGATAGTAGTTATAATGCTGTATTTGGTGAAACAAATGTAGTTAATACTACAATTAAATCAATAATTGGAGGACACGATAATGAAATAACATTAAGTGAAGGTATTTCTGTATTTGGAGCGCATCATGCTGTGTCACAACAAACAAAGAATAGTTTAGTATCTGGTAGAACCAATATTGAAAGAGGTGGTTTAAATAACGCTGTATTTGGTAATATTCATGATATGACAAGTGAAACAAACAGTATAGTAGCTGGTAAAGGTCAAACCGTTGTTGATGGTTCACAAAATGCTATATTTGGTGAAACGCACAATATTAATACACTAACAAATACATTTACACAGGGTAAAAGTAACGTTTTACATACTATTCAAAATAGTGGTGTGATTGGTGATACAAATGATGTTAGTAATAATGTTGTAAATTCTATGATTGTGGGCAAAGAAAATAAAGGTGGTGTTTCAGAAAATACAGTAGTATTTGGTTATAAAAATAATACCCAACAAGATAAAAATGTGTTAGTATCAGGTAATAGTAATACAACTACATCAAATAATGCTTCTAGTGTAATGGGAAGGTTAAATATAGTAACAGATTGTAGCGATTCATTTATAATGGGTGCCAATCATAATGTTTTTTCAAATGAAAGAGTTACTATTTATGGCGAATATAATGATATGTCAGGTAATACAATAAATAGTATGGTTCAAGGACGACATAATTACTTAAATCAGTTAATTAATAGTGCGATATTTGGAGAAAACCAAGATATTAGTGGTTCTACGAATTTATTGGCCCAAGGTAAAGCAAATGTTGTTTTAGATACCAATAATTCAGTAGTTGTTGGGAAAGAAAATAAATTAGAAGATATTGATGAAGTTGCCATTTTAGGATCGAATCATGATGTTAGTGGTTCAACCATTTATTCACTTGTTTCAGGATACAAGAACAAAGAAAATAATGGCGATTATAATGCAACATTTGGAACATTAAATGATGTGAAAAATTCAAAAGCTAGTGTTATTACAGGTAAATCTAATAAAGATACGAATGGAAATCAATCTACTATTATGGGTAGTTTTCACCAGGTTACAAGTTCAACAAATACATTAACACAAGGTATGCAAAATACTGTAGTATCTTCACAACAATCCGTTGTTATGGGACATATACATAGTGAAAGTAATGGAACAAATAATGTATTAATGGGTTATAATCAAACTGTATCAGGTTCTAATAACAATTTGGTTACAGGCAAAGAAAATACGGTTATTAATAGTTCAAAATCATTAGTCGCGGGACATGATAATAAAGAAGAAGAAGGTGATAATAATTTTGTTATAGGAACAAAAAATGTATTATATGATAATTCTGGTGCGATAATTGCTGGTGAAGGTAATATTGCGAAGTTAAATAATTCAGTAATGGTAATGGGATTAACAAATGATATTAGTAATAATTCTGTATATAGTATCGTAGGTGGAACAAGTAATAAAGTAAATAAGAGTCATAATGCGTTAGTAGTTGGTCAACAAATTGATTTAAAACGAGGTATTAATACAGTTTTATTTGGTAAATCACAAAATGTAGTAGATAGTTCTAATGTAGTAATAGCAGGCGAATCCAATATCAATATACATGATGAAAATGTATTAGTATCAGGTAAAGATAATGATTTGTCGGGGAATAAAATAACAGTTGTATTTGGCAAAGAAAACACATTAAAAAGAACAAATAATACATTAGTGTCTGGTTATTTAAATAAGGTAGAAGATGGTTCAAATAATTCTGTATTTGGATATTTACACGATGTTAGTGGAAATTCGCAAAATACAGCTGTATTTGGTAATAAAAATGAAGAATATAATGGTTTAAATAATATGATTGGTGGAAATCAACAAGATATTAGTGGTGCTGAAAATATATTTGGAATGGGTGAAAGTAATAAATTGAGAAGTGATAAAAATAGCGGAGCTATGGGGAAACAAAATGATTTAAATAATAATAAAGAAAGTTTTGTTGTTGGTTTGAGTAATACAGTTAGTAATGACAGTCAATCATTTGTTATGGGAACATCAAATACAACAAAATTCAATACTAATAATACTGTGTTGGGAAATTTACAAGATATTAGTGGTGGTATTAATTTATTAGTATCCGGTAAAGGTAATACAGTTGAAGGTGGTTTGAATAATATGATAATGGGTAGTTCGCATAATGTAACCGATTGTAGTGATGTAATTATTTCTGGTTCAACCAATACAGTATCTGGTTCTAAACAAACAGTAGTGAATGGAAAGTTAAATATAGTATCAAATATTTATGGCGGAATGACATATGGGGCTACTAATACATTAAAATCGTCAGATAAGTCATTAATAGGAGGTGGTAATAATAAGATAGAAGGAGGAAATACGAATGTTGTGTTAGGTCAATCAAATGATATAAGCAATTCGATTATTACTATGGCATTTGGTAATTCTAACGTTATTAAAAATAATAGTAATGAATCGGTGGCATTAGGTAAATTGAATACAATAGATAGCGTAAATCATGGTATAGCATTAGGTTACAAAGCAAATGTTAGTGGTGATACAAGATTTGCTCTTGGTTCAGAACATGTAGATGGTAATATTTTATGGGTTAATAAACATGGTGATATGCATCTTGGAAGACATTTATACTCAGATGTGGATGAAAATAAAAACATATTTACAGACTTAACAACGAGCACAATTAATGTAGGTGGTGATAATAGTAAAACATTTATTGGTGGAACATTAGAAGTTAGTGGAAATATGATTGCTGGAATTGATGAAGATAAAGAAATATTTACAGATGTATCTACAAATAGAATAACAATTGGTGGTGTTTCTTCAACGGTTATTGTAGGAGGTGATTTGAGAGTGAATACAAATATATTAAGTCAAGAAGGTAGTGCGAATGAAGATAAATATATTTGGACAGATGTCTCAAGTAGTAATATTTATATGGGAGGTGCGCAAAGTTCAGTTTGGATTGGTAAAGATTTACAAGTAGCAAATGATGTGGTAATGCAAGGTAATTTGACAGTAAGAGGAACAAGAACTTTCATTCATACAACAAATATGGATATTAGTGATAACGTTGTTTTGTTGAATAAAGGTATAGGTCAAAATTCAAACGCTAATTTTTCATCTGGATTAACAGTTTTAAGGTCAAATACAAATCAGTTTATAGGATGGCACGAACCATATAGTAGTTTTGTATTATGTAATACTACATACGATGGAACAGGTGAAACGGTAGGAATAGGAACAAAAAGCAAATTATGGTTAGATAATATTCAAACCGATGAAGATATAATGGTGGGAGGAAATATTACATCTGTTGTTCAAGAAGATAAAAATTTATGGACAGATATATCAGCAAGTACAATTAAGATAGGATCAAGTCAAACAAGATTTAAATTAGATTCGAATAATACGGTTGTAATACCATCAGGAACTACTATTCAAAGAATTCATGATGAATTAGGAGCAGTAAGATACAATAAAGATACAAATAATTTTGAAGGTTGTGTTCAACAAGATGCGCCAGCTGGTTGGAGAGAATTAGGAAGTGTTATGGATATCGATAAAGATACATATATAAGTGCTGAAGACAGTCATCAAGTAGATAATGATCAATTGAAATTCGTAACAGCTGGTAGCGAAAGAATGAGAATTGATGAACAAGGTAGAGTTGGTATTAGAGTTAATAATTCATTAATAGGGTTATGGGTTGGTGGAACAGATGCTATTCATGTTCCTGTAGGAACAACAGCACAAAGACCTTCTGCTGATGATGATACATACTTGGGAATGATAAGGTATAATAGCGAAGAGAAATTGTTTAAGGGTGTTAGTGTGGATTCATTTGGAAATAGAGCTTGGGTTAAATTGACACCTGGTGCTCCAGATGTAGATAGCGACGGTAAAGTTATAACAGGTTCTCAAGTTGAAGGAACTGCTGTTGTAACTTATTCAGATAGAAAGAAAAGACATGTTTTATTTCAAACGGGTAAGACAGCGATGGGTTTAGATGTAAGTGGGAGTCATGTTCAAGCAAATGTTATATTAGATATTAGTGATAATGGCGCGATTAGAATTCCAAAAGGTTCAACGTTACAACGACCACCAACAAATGGTGCTTATCCAAATAACTATTTTGGTTATATTAGATTAAATACTGATACAGCATATAATCAATTTGAAGGTTATAATGGAAGCGAATGGGTTAGTTTTGACAAAAATATAGATTATGATAGAGATACATATATTGATATAAATAATACACAAACACCAGGAGCTGGTAATGATGATATAATTAAATTTTATACAGGTTCACAACACCCAATACCAAATCCAAAATTAGTTTTTACTATGGATAAATTTAATGTTCATGTATTGGATGGTTATGATAAAAAGATTACGATGGATGTTAATGATGGACATATTGATATGAGCGGTAATTTAAAAATTAAACAAAATATAATAGCTCATCAAGATGAGGATAAAACTTTATGGACAGATGTTACAACAAGCGATATAACAATAGGTGGTGCTTCAAGTAAAGTAATTACTGGTGGTGATTTACAAGTGAATACAAATATATTAGCTGGTGTGGATGAAAACAAAGAAATTTTCACTGATGTAGCGGGTAGCAATATTAAGATTGGAGGAACTAACAGCACAGTAATGATAAGAAATGATTTACAAGTAGACAATAATATAATAGCTGGAACAGATGAACATAAAGAAATATTTACTGATGTAACAAGTAGAAATATTACTATAGGTGCTGAAGGTTCTACTACAGTTATTGGAGGTGATTTACAAGTAGATACAAATATTATAGGAGGAACAAATGAAAATAAAGAGATATTTATGGATGTCGGTAATGGAGGAAAGACAATTACTATAGGTGGAAGTGCTGCTACAGTAATAGCAAATAATAATTTACAAATAAATGCTGATATAGAAGCAGGGGGTGATAACCATAAATTGATATATGGTGATGTAACAAGTAAAACAATTACTATAGGTTCGGTTGGTTCAACGACAGTTGTAGGTGGTGATTTACAAGTGGATACAAATATTAAAGGTGGATCTCAAGAAGATAAAGAAATCTTTACAGATGTTACGAACAATCACAATATTACTATTGGTGGTGGAGGAACGACTACTGTAATTGGAAATAAATTGAAAGTTACTTCAGATATTATTTCAGCAACCAATACTACAAAGAAAATATTTGCTACAAATGTTACCGATAGTAACGTATTAATAGGTGGTAATGCAGGTAAAGTTCAAATCAATCATGATTTGGAAGTTACTAGAAAGATTGTATCAAAGACAGACACTAATAAAGAAATTTATACTGGTGTGGATAACGATGTTGAAATAGGTGGTTCAGGAGGAACGGTTACCTTAGGAAATGATGTGAATGTTAAGAATGACTTGAAAGTATATAGAAAAATCATATCGGATCAAGATGAGGATAAAGAAATTTATACGGATTTAGTGGATGGTAATATTACTATGGGTGGTTCTGGTACAGCTAGTAAAGTGGTAGCAAAACAACATTTCCAAGTAAATGCTGATTTAATGGCTGGTTCAAATAGAACAGCGAATATTTATACAGATGTAACAAATGAAACCATTACAATAGGAGGTCTTGGTGGTCTAATTAAAATGGGGAATAATGTAGAAATAGGAAATGATATTACTGTAAAACATGATATTTTGACTGATGCAGACGAATCAAAAGATATATTTACAGGAATTACATCCGAAAAGATAACAATCGGTGGTGTTAATGGAACAGATAAGAGTACTGTGGTTGTTTCTGGTGATTTACAAGTTAATAATGAAATTATTGGTAATAATAATGAAGTAAAAACTATTTTTGCTGATGTTCAAAATAGCGATATCCAAATAGCATCTTTTGGAACGAAGACAACAATTAAGGGTGATTTACAGTGTGAAAGAGATATTACATCGGATATGGTGGAAGATAAGAAGATATTTTTCAATATGGGCGATAAGATATTGAAAGTAGGGGGAACACAAACAACAGTAAATATACCAGGAACTCTTGAATTAAGTGGGAATATTGTTACGGAAATTGATGAAGACAAAGAAATTTTTAAAAATGTAAATGTAAATAACATTATTATAGGAGGAACAACAAGTACAGTTAAAACAACTAATGATCTTCAAGTAGATGGTTTATTAAAAGCTGGCAGCAATATTAATAAAACAATTTATAGTGATATTACTTCAAATATGTTAACAATAGGTGGCAAAACAGAAACAGAAGCATCTTCTCCAGGAACACAAACTGGTGGTAGTATAATTAAATTAGATTCTACCAATTCCGTAATTATACCATATGGTAAAACATCTCAAAGAACTACAGCGAAAGGTGCTATTCGTTACAATAGTGAAACTCTAATTTTTGAAGGTAGCGATGGAATAAGTTGGCAAAAATTTGGAGATGTTGTTGATATAGATAAAGACACTTTTATAAATGCTGAATCGGCGCCAGGACAAGATGAAGATAGATTATTATTTGTCACAGCGAATGATGAAAGAATGGTAATTAAAAATGATGGAAAGATTGGTGTAAATACCTCAACACCAGCAGAATTATTTGATGTAAGTGGTGTATTACAAACAATAGATTTTAAGGTTGGTTCTATTACTTCAAATACAACGAGTGACATAGTATTGAAAAAATCGATTATTCCTGAAATAGATAAAACAATTAGTTTGGGTTCGGTTGGTAAAAGATTTAATGATGTGTTCGTTGGCGAAGGTTCTATGTGGGTAGGAGATAAACATAAAATAGCTGTTAGTAATGATGGTGTAATGAGATTAAGAAAAAGAAATGTATCGGCTGTTCCTTTCGCTATTGTAACTATTTACCGTTCAACGCCGGGTAATTCAAATGCTACTGTAACAACAGTCCAAAATGATGTATTATTTGTAACAAGTAAATCTGATATAGGCGATGTTACAATGCAAGAATATTTGGATTATGCCGAAGGGAAAACAGGTAATGTCCATACAATAGACCAAATTTTTAGAGAGAATGCGGAGGATTACGATGAAGATATGCCTATTAACGCTTGGTTGGAAAAGAATGATAAAATTTATTCTTTAAAACATATTGGTATAGGAACACAAGACCCAAGTAGTATTTTCCATGTTGTTGGTGATGCTAGATTTGATAGTAATATTATAGCTGGTTCAAATAGTAATAAACAATTTTTCTTTGACGTATCAACAAACGATATAGAAATTGGAAGTGAAACAAGTAAAACAAAAGTAAGAAACTTGGAAATATATCATAATGTTACTTCAAATGGAAATAGAGCAAAAGAGATTTTTACTGATGTATCAACCAATAGAATTACTATAGGAGGTAAATTATCAACAGTAGTTGCTGGTGGTCATTTGGAAGTGAGTGGTAATTTCTTAGCAGGTAGCGATGAAAACAAAGAAATATTTACAGATGTTACAAGTAAAGATATAACCATAGGCGGAAATACAAGTAATGTAATTATCGGTAATACGATGGATGTTACAACTAGAATGGATATAGACCATATAAGATATTTAACAGGTGATAATGCAACAGGCGAGATTCAAATGACAGCATCTAAAGTAATATTTTCAAATGATATTCAAGTAGATAATAATATTGTAGCTGGAGCAAATGAAAATAAAGAAATATTTAAAGATGTAAGCACAAATGAAATATTAATAGGTGGTTCAGAAAGTAAAGTGATAACTGGAGGTCATCTTGAAATAAGTGGTAATTTATTGGGTGGTAGCGATGAAGATAAAGAGATAATGATTGATGTAACAACTAAGAATATTACTATTGGAGGTTCAGAAAGTAAAGTGATAACAGGTGGTCATTTGGAAGTGAGTGGAAATATAATAGCAAATAGTGATGAAAATAAAGATATTTTCTTTGACGTATCAACAAATTATATTAGATTTGGAAGTGGAACATCTATAGCCAAATTCAATTCATCAAATTCTATTGTATTACCAGTAGGAACAACAGCAGAACCAACATTAAATATAGGTGCTATTAGATATAATAATGATAGAACTAGATTTGAAGGTTGCACGGGTTCAAAATGGATATCTTTGGAAGGTGTAAGAGATGTTGATAATAATACTTATATAGATGCGGAATCAGCACCAGAAGCAAATGAAAATCGTCTTATGTTTGTGACAGATGGAAATAATAGAATGGTTATTGACCACTCTGGAAATCTTGGATTAGGAACAACAACACCAGCAGCAAGATTTAATGTATCAGATGTCTCTAATAATAATAGAGATGGTTTAATGCTTTCAAATAATGCTGCTAATACGGTTACATTTAGAATGAAAGCAAGTGATTTTAATGATACAGAAAACAACGAACTTTTATCATATAGTGATACTGGTAGAAACATAATAAGATTAAAACCAAAATCATCATCAGGCGATGGAGTAATAAGTTTAGATGATAAAGTTGGATTGGGAACAACAAATCCTTCTCAAAAACTTCATGTATATGATGGTAATTTATTAGTAACACAATCTGGTACAAAGAAAAACGCATTAATTATAAATCCAAATAATCATGCAAATGGTGTTGATATAGAAGTATTTCAAGATGATGACCCCACAATTAAAAAGAAATTGTGTTTAAATCCTTATGGCGGAAACGTAGGGGTGGGTCAATATAATCCTACTGAAAGTTTGGATGTATCTGGTAATATGGTAGTGCGTAGTGTTAGTAGTGTAAAGACTACAACAACTGCTACACCAGAAATAGGAACAACAACAGCACATCCATTTTCTATAGGGGCAAACAGTATTAAAGCAATAACAGTTGATACAACAGGGAAAGTTGGATTAGGAACACAATCGCCTGATGCTCCATTACATCTTACAAAGACAACAGCAAATGGTGAATATATGAGAATAGTAGATCCATCTAATATAGGTTTAACTGTATCTTTAGATACAAGCGCAAATGATACGAAAGTTAATTTTGGCGTTAGATGGTGGAATAATGAAACACCACAAAATGTGGATGATGGTTTAGTTTTAAGAAATGTTGATGGAACGAATTATGTTGGTATAGGAACAAATGTTCCGGATAAAAAATTAGATGTTGTTGGTGATGCTATTATTAGAGGTGATTTGACAGTATCTGGAACAAGAACATATGTTAACACTAATAACTTGGATATATCCGATAACGTAATTGTTTTGAATAGAGGAATTGGTTCAAGTGAGAATACAAATGTTTCATCGGGTATATTAGTAAAAAGACATGGTAATAATCAGTTTATGGGTTGGGATGATATTCAAAATTCTTTCATATTAGGAGAAACTACTGAAGATGGAGAAGCAGATCCTTCAGGTGTTGTATTAGCAGGTAAGAGTGATTTAAAAATAAAAGATATGAATGCGAATGATATTATTTCAACAGGAACGATAACAGGAAATAATATTACAGGTGCAAATACAACATTGCAAATATTGAGAGTAAATGGTAAAACACCAACAACACATAATAAAACTGTAACAGTTAACGGTGGTAAATTTTATGTTGATGGAAATATTATACCAACATTGACCTTTTTACGTGGGGATACATATGTATTTGACCAAGCAGATACAAGTAACTCTACTCATCCTCTTAAGTTTAGCACTACGAATGATAATTCGGGTAGTGTGGAATATACTGAAGGTGTCACAGTATCAGGAACAGCGGGTTCTGCTGGAGCAACTGTTAGTATAACCGTATCTGAAACAGCACCTAATACATTATATTATTATTGTGGAAATCATTCAAATATGGGAGCAAACATTACATTAACATCACCTCCAATACCAGCAGAAATAGTTGATTTAAGTGCGAATAAAACAACAATAAAAGATTTGATTGTAACTAATGATTTAAGTGGTAATAAAGCAAAAGTGGTTGATTTAAGTGCTACAACAATAGAAGCAACAGGTGATATTGTATTACCAAATCCTTCAACAAGTGACCCACAATTTAGTTTAATGGATTTATTAGGCGCACCAAAAGCAATAACAGTAACAGATGTTTCACAAACAGCAGTTCATGTAGAATTGGATATTAATCAAATTAAAAGATATAATGTGGGGTTCACACCAGACAAATTACCTATGGTAACAAATTTGAATTTAAAATTGACTTATGATGATGGTAATACAGTAACAACATTAATGGATAAAGCGGTTCCAGGAACGATGATTACGGCATTTGAAGATTTAAATAAAATTAGAATTAGTAAACAAGCAAAACCAGATAGTTTTAACAGCGGTGTTTATTCTGCTTATGGTGTAACAGGTTTAACTAATGGACAAAATTATAATTTATTAATGTCTTTGTCAAATTACCATCCATTAAAAAATGAAACAACTCACACACAAAACTTATTTGTTACAGTTCCAACAGCACCCGCAGTTCAAAATGTAATGACTATGGCAAATCCTATTAATAATACACAAGGTTCAACAAGTTCAACTATTTATTTAGTTGGAACAGACCCACAATTTTCTGTTAATTGGGTTATGCCTGCTGCTAATGATGGCGATGTAGATAAATATACTGTAGAATACCAAATTATTCAATCATTATCGGATAATTCCATCACAGGAACAACAGTAGAACATCAAATTACAATTCCCGGACCTTATTATAGTATTCCATCAAATACCTTAAGTTTAACATTAAGTGATGGTGTTAAATATGGTGCGAAATATAAATTTAGATTGAAAGCTGGAAATGATGCTGGTGCTACAGCGGACTATGGTAATTATACAGAGGCGAACTTTTTCACCGTAGTTCCTTCTTTACCACCAAAATCACGAATTGATAATGTAAGTATAAAACCATTAAGTTGGACAAGCGCACAACAATATGATATTATAGATGCTACAGCATTTACAGGTGGAACAGATGGTGCGTATGCTAGTTGGAATGGTTCGGCTTTTATAGATTATGATGATACAGAAAGAAAGTTATTGAGACAATCATATTTTGTTAGCAATACATTAGATTTGTTAGATATATCAGGTATTAATTGTTCAACAACGGCGGGACAAAAACCAACAGCGCAAGTTCAATATGTGTTTACAGCCAAAATATGGAATGGAACAAATTATCAAGATTCAGGTGCTATTACTTATAGTTCTATTGCTGATAGGTCAGCAGGTCAAACGCAAAGCGTAACATCCGGTGCTTCACGATTACAAGTTAAATTAGTTGATGAGCACCCTAACGAAACAGCATCACATAAAACTGGACACTGGTTAAAAGCCGATATTACAAATATTAAATTTCAATTGCCAAATTCGGTTAATTTTGGAAGTATGGCTATACAAGCTAATGTTCCAGGTGTTTCCTCTGGATTTGATTATGCTACGGTTAATTTCGCTTCGGATTCTATGAATTCAGACCCAACAATATCTAATGTTGGTGCTAATACAACTTGGATCGGTATTGAAGCAGGAGCAGCAGTAACTTGGATATGTGGTGTTGCCAGTTTAAATAACGGAACCAAAGTAGTATTACAGTTTAAAGCAGCAAACTTAGCAAGTTCTGCAGCAGGTTATTATAGAGGTGATTATTTACAATTAGATGTAACATCAGCCATAACAAATGATATTGAAGTATATGGTGATGATGGGTCTTATGGTATAGCAGCATCTTCTACTAATGATGGTAATGAAATTGAATACAATAGTTTTACATATGACACATTTACGATAGGTGGAAGCACAGCAGCATTAGGTAATGATGTTAGTTTTGATATAACAGCTCATAATATTCATGGTTCTACAACTGTTACAAAAACAAAGAAAATAATAAGAGATTTGGCTTCAATTAGTAGTGGCTTACATACAAAAAGATATAAAACATGGAATGGTTCATTAGCTCATAATAATGTTGCTGGTGCTGCTGTAGCTTTTGATAATACAATAGCTCTAGAAAGCCATGAATTATTATTCTTTGGTGGCGAAATTACAACAACCAATACGGATTATAAAGATTATCGTGTGTTATATAATCAACAAATTAATGATAACACAATAACAAATACATCGGTAACAAATGCTAGTTGGGCAACAAATTCAACATCTTGGAGATACGCATTATATAAATTACCAAATACAGTTCATTTTGCCGG